>RCUH01000044.1_pt1 | contig 231569 bp, 209 predicted proteins | sample 2166191 | NCBI WGS metagenome assembly RCUH01 (sample SAMN09932848, study PRJNA488358) | compost metagenome | feature: garden; material: soil; isolation source: compost soil in an enriched community after 214 h of incubation | place: Germany: Experimental Botanical Garden Goettingen | collected...
TCATTAAATCCATCCTTGTTTGGTGAGATACCACGTGGAATCATACACGTTGTAGCAGCAACAATAACATCATCAGAAACCGGACATTCTATGCCTCCATTAGGAGTAACAGTTACAGTATATATACCTATTTCTTTTACAATAAGTTTAGCTTCACTTCCTACTAAAGTGCCTTTACTATCTGTCCATTCTATAGTTGTATTGTCTGCACTGTATGTTGGATCTCCATCAAACAGAACTTCAAGAGTATATTCATTGCCTTCACATCCCTGAGTTGTAGCAATTATTGCTGTAGGAATGATCGTTACAATAAACGAGGTTTCTGCTGTACAGTTTGGCGTTGTACCACTTTCTGCGTAAACATAAACTGTTTGCGAAGTCGTTAATTCTGTACCAACAGCTATTTCACCAACTCCATTAGCACCTGAGTAATACTTGCCAGAAGTTAAAGCAGGTAGCTTATAGCTAACGCACTGTACAACATCTTCAAATTCTGCAACAACTGGTTTAGTAGCTATTGTTACTGTAAAGCTTACCTCATCTGTACAGTTTGGCGTTGTTCCACTTTCTGCATATACATACAGTGTAGTAGTTCCTACTGTTGTGATTGAAGCACCAGCTTCTAATTTGGTTCCTGCTCCGGCAGCTTCAGTAAAGTAATTTCCTTCAGTAAGTGCAGGAAGTACATAAACGTCGCATGCTGTAACATTATCAATTGGTGCAAGTTCTGGTTTTGGAACTATTGTTACAACAAAACTATTTTCAGCTACACAGTTTGGCGTTGTACCGCTTGCTGCATATACATAGATAGTTTTTGTAACTGTAATATCTTCCAAAGCACTTAATGGTTCAACACCACCTGGTTGTCCAAAATAGTTTCCTGAAGTTAAAGCCGGAAGCGTGTAAGCTCCACAAACTGTTACATCTGCAGGATCATCTACAACCGGTACTGGTATAGCCGTTACAGTTATAGTCGCTGTACCAATACATCCGTTTTTATTTACTGTAACTTCATATTCACCTGCAGCAGTAGCTGTGATAGAATTTGTAGTACCTGTAAACGGATCTCCATTAAGAGTCCATGTGTACGTAGCATCACCAACATTAAATCCATCTGGTGTTACAGTTATAGTATGCGGTGTAACGTCACCAGCACATATAGAATAGTCTGGAGTAACAGTAAACACCGGAGCAACATTTGATATTGTTATATCGAATGATTTAACAATGTAACATGGCGAACCAGTTTTCATTATTCTTACCCATATAACAGTAGATGTAGCTGTTTCGAATGTTGCAGGAAGATCATTAGTATCTTCTCCTGCTTCGGCAGCAGCCTCTGTTGCGTAGAATGTAAATATATAATCTGCTGGGTTTGTTATATCAACAAGAGCGTCATTAAGATCAAAAGTTTTGATTTCTCCATTACCACATGCTAAAAGATCTTTAGGATCTGCAGTGATAATTTCTTCCTGAACTCTTAAAACAAAATTACTTTCTCTAACGATAACATCACCATTACAAAGATTGTATGTTGCACGTGCAGTCATAGTCGTAACAGCTGTTTCATCTGCAATTACTTCTATTTCTTTATCTGTACTAAACAAATCTCCATTTTTAAACCACTCGAAAGTAGAAGCAGAAGCACCATTCGGTACAAATCTCCAAGCTTCATTTTGAGCACTCCAAGGACCTGTATTTCTATCCGGAGGTGTAAATCCTGCAGTACCATCGGCATTTTGTACGCCAATAACGCCTTCTCCATCACGCCATTCCGTACAAGCAACTCTGTTTTTCACATAAACCTCTATGATATTTGTAATTTCATAGATAACAATTTGTGAAGTTTGTGCTCCAACGCTGGCATCTTCATGACATCCGGAACCAAACTGAGCAATTTCAGAGAAGTTAACCACAAATGCACGACATGGGTAGTTACCTATTACCTGGTAATTAATTTCCGGATTAGCAAGACTGCTTGCAGCAGTAACGTCTATGTCCTGATATACACCATAAATAGCATTTTTAATTTCAAAGCTAGGGTCTGGTATTAATGCGCCATCAAAATAGTATCTACAGTTGTCTCCTGTTTCATAGTTGGCATTAAAACTGATAACACCATTAGATCCAACCTGAGCTTTGTTATATACCTCTCCAAAGAAACAGAATTCGAATGGAAGATCTGCCACAGGAGCCCATTGGTCATCCTCTGTAATATCCATTTTTGTTCCACCTGTAGTAGGGAAAGGTAAATTATAAGGTATACTTTCTACAGCATACGATGTTGTTGAAGCTGATTCAAAATAGTTTGCACTAAATTTAATAGCTACCTCATCACCTTCGCAAAGTACATACTCTGTATCTGGTGCAACAATTTCTAATTCCGGGTCAAATACTTTTACATCTGCACAAGCCGGTGGCGTGAAGATAGAGAAGTAAAGTGGACCAGTCCAGAAACTCTTATCATCAGGACCACAAATAGCTCTTACATAATATTCGTATAACATGCCAGGAACTAATGTTTCTGTATGTTTTGGCTCATCTACAATATGTGTAGAATCTGCTGGCGGAGTACTTGTAGGGAACTTACCACCTTGAGCCTGGATAAGAACTTCCCACTGTGTTTCAGTTCCTGAAGGAACCCAGCTTAACTGAGTAGTGTTAGGTACATTAGCTACACTTTCACTTACAAGGTTACTTGGTGGAGCACATGTAATTGGTGCACAAAATGACATACCTGTAAAAATAGTGGTACCCATATTTGTAGCTGATGTTCCAGCAATTCTGTCAAAAACAGCTTGGCCAGTGAAAGGGTTTACAATTTTTAAACCTAGTTCATCATAACCATATGCAAATTCTTCCATGTTTATACCATTCACCCAGAATACTTCAAAAGGTATTCCTGAACATAATGGTACACTAACTGTTACAGGGCCTCCTTCTTCATCATCCTGAATCTGTGGTCCAAGAACGGCAACAACAATACCACTTTGGATAACGTGCATTTTGTTATTGTTCCATCCATCATTACCAGAATCTGTCAGGATAAAGTCATAAGGACACTGATCTTCGATTTCGCAAACATTTGAGTTAAATGCATATGGTCCAGCCCAACGGCTTTCGTCACCATCTCCACAAATTGCTTTTACATAGTACTCATATTTAGTACCAGGCTCTAACAACTCATATTCATATGGATTAGAATCTGCATCATGTCCTTCTGTAGTAGCACTTGGGAAAGGTTCTCCTTGTTCAACTACATATACTTCCCATGCATCAGCTGTACCATTTTCTGTCCAGCCTAACATAGCAGATGTCATACCAATTTCTTCAGCAGTAAGATCTGATGGTTTAGGACATGTTAGCAATTTAACATCTACGTTATCTATTGCTCCAGCAAAAGACGCGATATCCCAATTGTTATTATTCCATTCAAATACTAATCGAACCGCACCAGTATAAAGAGTTCCGTCAATAATATAGTTAGCAGTTAACCATTTATCATTTCCTAATAATTCCGGGCTCAGTAATTTACGAGTAGCATTAGAAGAGATTGACTGACCGGCAACCGGTGTGTAAGATAAAGGCACTGCCCATACTTTAATATAGTCACTTCCATATTCATCCCCTTTATTTTTCCAATCAAACGCTAAGTCAATGTTTGTTGCACCTGCAGGGATATTAATATCTCTATAAGCATGTACTATCGAAGCATTGTTACCATTGTAAGTATTTGTAGCACCATCGGTGTTAGAAATATACAATGCGTTAGCAGGGCTATTAAATGTAGCTGCACCTACAGCCCATTTATTTGTCTGATCTTTAGACACCAACGTGAAATCTAGCTCACCAGCACCATCAAAACCTTGATTATAAGGAAGTTCAGCTGCTATTTGTGGTGTATTAAAGTTAAGTGGGCCTATCCAGAAACTATTTCCGTCTTCGTCACCACAATTACTTCTTACCCAGAAGTTATAATTTACATTTGGTGGTAAACCTGAAATTGTAACTGTTGGTACCGGAGTATTTCCCGATACTTCTGTGTCTTCAGTTGGCATTTCACCATCAGTAGTTAAGTAATAATCATAACTTGATGGTACCACTGCTGGTGGTGTCCATGAGAAAACAGCATCTTCTCCCGTTAGCGTTGGCATTACAATAGCAGATGGTGCAGAACATGTAATGATCGAGAATTTAATGTTATCGATAGCTCCAGGAGCTGGTGCTGTCTCGTTATCTTGCCATCTATCATTTGTCCATTCGAAAACAATTCTTTTTACAGAATTTTCCCATCCTGTTGCGTTAATTACATTTATAGAATTTTTCCAATCTGGATTATCCTTGAAATCTTCTCCTATTTGTAATATAGCGTCATCTTCAGAGATTTCTTCTCCTGGTGTAGGTGTAAAAGTTATAGGAACAATCCATATTTTTAAACCATCACCCCATTCACCAACACTTTTCCAGTCGAACTGAAAAAGAATTTCATTTATTGGTCCTGCAGGTATTTTAATATCCCTATAAGCATGTACAACACTCTCTGCACCTCCGCTAGTATAGGTATAACTAACTCCATTATCATTTGAAATATATAATGAATTGGAAGGGCTTTTGTTCGTAGCAGATCCTACCGCCCATTTGTTAACCTGATTGCCAGAAACAAATGAGAATCCAGACGTTCCAGCAGCGTCAAAATTTTGGAAATAATCCATTTCTGCAGGAATCTGTGGCGTATTAAAGTTAAGAGGTCCTACCCAGAAACTATTTCCATCGGCATCCGAACAATGACTCCTTACCCAGAAATTGTAATTTGTAGAATCCGGTAAACCAGGAATTGTTACATTTGGAGTAGCTGTAGTTCCAGATACTTCTACGTCTTCTGCAGGCTCACCCGCAGCTGTTGTATAGTAATAATCGTAGCTTGGTACCGCAGATGCAGGAGGAGCCCATTCGAACGAAGCCTCTTCCAAAGTAAGATCTGCAAGTACTAAATCAGAAGGAGCAGGACATGTAATTATCGATAAATTAATATTATCGATAGCACCTCCAGGCATTATTCCGCCGCCGCCATCATTTGTCCATTCAAAAATTAGCCTTCCTGTAGTTCCAATAGCACCAGCATTAATTACAAACTGACTTGTTTTCCATGTAGTTGATAAGTTAAATATGTCTGCAACCAGTATATTATCGTCACTTTCTTCCATTTCTACACCTGGTGTAGGGCTAAAGCTTATTGGCACAAACCATACCCTCATATAATCCCAAGTACTTTCTCCTCCAGATTTCCAGTCATACCTAAGTAATAACTGATCTGTTCCTGCCGGAAGATTTACATCTCTGTAGGCATGTACAACTGAATTATTAGCAGTACTATAACCATTTGCAGCACCATCATTATTTGAGATATATAATGAGGATGTAGGGCTATTAAATGTAGCAGTCCCTACAACCCATTTATTGGGCTGTGTCCCATTACTAAGCGTAAAGTTATGAGCTCCAAGATCAAAATTCTGAGTATAATTCAAATCAGCCGCAATTTGTGGCGTATTGAAAACCAGCGGTCCTGTCCAAAAACTTTTATCTGTATCAGAGCAATGACTCCTAACCCATACAAAATTTGTTGCTGAAGGAATAAGTCCTCCAATTGTTGCTGTGTTAGATGGAACATTTTGTGATACATCATTATCACCTGGCGGCGTATTAGTCTGGCTGCTATAAACATCATAACTATCAGGAGCAATACCAGGAGCAGTCCATGTAATCACCGCATCATCTGCATCTAAATCTGCAATAGTAAGCGCAGAAGGCTGAGGACATGTAATAACTTTAAAATTAATGTTATCAATAGCTGCAGGTGGTTGTGACCCACCACTACCATCGTTAGTCCATTGGAAAACAAGCCTTTGATTTGTTCCACCAAGATCAGAAGCATCTATTATTGCAAGAGCTGTGTTCCATGAATCTGAAAGATTGTATCTTTCAGCACCAATTTTTATACCATCTTCCGGCTGAATTTCGTCTCCAGGAGTTGGTGTAAAATCTGCTGGTACAAGCCATACCTGGATATAATCCCAAGAAGATTCTCCAAAAGCTTTCCAGTCAAACTCAAGGCTTAACTGATCTGCAATAGGTGGCATCTCTATGTCTCTGTAAGCATGAACAACACTTTCTGCAGTATTTGTATAATTATAAGCAGCACCGCCGTTGTTAGAGATGTATAATGATTTCGATGGGCTGTTACTTGTAGCAGTACCTACAACCCATTTATTAACTTCTCCACCATTTCCTAACGTCCAGCCATGTGTAGCTCCGTCGAAATTTTGAGCATAATCTAATGTTGACGGTACCTGTAAAGTAGTGAACAGGAAAGGACCTGCCCAAACACTAAACGTACCTCCACCACAAGCTTCTCTTACATAATATTCGTAAGATGTACCTGTTTGAAGAGCAGCTCCTGTATTTGTAGTCGTAACAGTATAATCTGAATTATCTGTAGTCGAAGGCTGAACAGCTCCAACAGGAACTCCAGTACCAACTGGCTGAACAGCTAGCTGCCATGATGCTGCTCCAACTGTACCTGCCGTCCATGAAAGGTTTGCCGACGTACCTGTTACACCACTTGATGTACCATTTGTAGGTCTAGGACAAGATCCTTGTTGTATAGTTAAAGTATAAGCTGTTGTTTGCGGAATACCACTTGTAGATACAACGATATAATATGTTGTACCTGCAACCACAGGAACTGTTGGAAGTTCTGCCGCTGCATCTGCAGAAGCAAGAGCTCCGGCTAAACATCCTGTACCAATATCGGCACAGTCGTTGTAAATAAATACTCCGGCAGCACCACCTGTATTGGAAAGTGATACAAATACGTTACCTGTAACAGTAGGCGTAAAACTATACACCACATCATTACCGGCAAGATAGTTACCTGTAGCATTACAACCGCTGCCCGGTACACCCTCATAAAAATCGCCATATAGCGCAGTATCGCTGGTTGTAGTATAAGGAAGTCCAGGAGGTATAATTATAGGAGATGCACAATTTTCTCCTAAACATCGTGTTTTAAAGAAAAATGGGCCAACCCAGTCACTTATCCCATCATCACTGCAAAGCTGTCTTACATAAAATTTGTAATCAGTACATGCTTGAAGGTTTGGTGCAGTATAAGGCAAAGTGCCATTATAAGTTACACCTTCTCCTGTTGGAGCTAAAGTTTCATCTATAACTTCAACTTCCCAAGACGTTCCGCCTGGGTTAGTCCAGCTAAGATCTGCCGATGTCATTGTACTGCTAACTACTGTACCTGCAGAAGGAGGCATACATGCTTGCGATACTCTTACGTTGTCAATAGACCAACGGTCAGCGTCTCTTCCTTGCATTATAAATGCAATACGAACATCTCCTGTATAAGTAGTTGGTATAATCACTTTTTTAGGAGTCCAGTCTGTTTGAACTGGATTGATCTCAAGCTCTGTCCAAAATTGTATCTGCTCATACTCATCATAAGTTGGCATAGAACCATCCGTATGAACTCTACCGATCATTATTTTAAAAACTGCACCACCATCATTGTTAAGTGCAAGCTTTGAAAGAAAGTGCAACTCGCCATTGGTTGGCATTGTAAAAGGTTTGGTAATTAACCAATCTGAAGGAATAGGATCAATAAGATTTGACTGTTCTCTATCCAAAAAAGCAGAATGCCCAGTACCACCATAAGGTGGTTGTAGTGCATTCCCCGTAATTGTTTGGATCCACGTGCGGATCGGTCCGTGTTCATTGTAAACTGTCCAACCAGGTGGCGCAGGATCATCAGGACTTACAGTACTGATTACCCAAGGATCAATATCGAATTTTTCCAAAGGTAAACCTTGCGCATAACCAAAATAGGACATTAATGACACAATGATCATTAAAGTAATTTTTTTCATAATTTATGGTTTAGCTAAATTTAATCTCCAAATTTAAAAAAATATAACATATACATAACATTTTAGTGAAATTTAACATATTTATTGAAAAAGCTTGTAAAACTGCGGATTTAAAAAAATATCATTCGTTTATTTTTGTAATTTTACATTTTTATAACAAAATTATGCTTGAAAAAGAGACGGTTAAATTCGAAAAAACAATAATTGCAGGTATTATTACCCAAAATCAGAATGAAGAGAAACTTACGGAATATCTTGATGAACTTGAGTTTTTAACATTTACTGCCGGAGGAGAAGTAATAAAACGTTTCTCCCAAAAAATGGAACGCCCTAACCCAAAAACCTTTTTAGGAACCGGTAAAATTGAGGAAATACATCTATATATTAAGGAGAATGATATTAGCACCATTATTTTTGATGATGAGCTTTCTCCTGCACAACAAAAAAACATAACCAAGATACTGGACATAAAGGTACTAGACAGAACAAACCTTATCCTGGATATATTTGCACAACGTGCAGAAACATCATATGCCCGTACACAGGTAGAGTTGGCACAATGCCAGTACTTATTACCAAGGCTATCCGGTATGTGGACTCACCTTGAGCGACAACGTGGTGGTATTGGTATGCGTGGACCCGGTGAAACAGAGATTGAAACTGACAGACGTATTGTTCGTGACCGTATTGCCTTATTAAAGGAGAAGATCAAAACAATAGACCGTCAAATGTCTGTACAGCGTGGTAATCGTGGTGCTATGGTAAGGGTTGCACTTGTAGGATATACCAATGTAGGCAAATCTACACTTATGAATGTTATTAGTAAAAGCGAGGTGTTTGTAGAAAACAAACTTTTTGCCACGCTGGATACTACCGTAAGGAAAGTGGTAATTAAAAACCTTCCATTCCTATTATCCGATACTGTTGGATTTATACGTAAGCTGCCTACTCAACTTATCGAATCGTTTAAAAGCACACTGGATGAAGTTCGTGAAGCCGACCTATTATTACACATAGTAGATATATCACATCCGGAATTTGAGGAACATATAGCCTCAGTTAATCAGATATTGCAGGACATTAAAAGCAACGATAAGAAAACCATTATGGTATTCAACAAAATCGATGCTTACAAACCGCTTACAATTGATGATGATGATTTAATAACAGAAAAGACAACAAAGCATAACACTCTGGAAGACTGGAAAGCCACCTGGATGAGTACTGTTGGCGAAAACAATGCTCTTTTTATATCAGCCATAAATAAAGAGAATTTTGAGGAGTTTAGAGAAAAGGTATATGAAGCCGTAAGAGAAATTCATATATCGCGTTTTCCTTACAATAAATTTCTTTATCCTGATTATAAAGAAAATATGGCCGAAGAGAAAGAATAAAAAAATCCCGCTTAGCGGGATTTTTTATATAATATATATAGGTGTATTATACGTATTAGAATCCATAGTTCGCAGCTACACCAAATACCTGACGAATTTGCACGCCCTGAAAGGCATTGTCGTCATAAATTGTCTGGAATGAAAGGTTTGTGGTAAGGTAACGGTTAATACGCATTACTATATTAAGCTGGTAATCGATATCTACATTTTGAGGATCTTCCAAATAGTTAGAATATAAGTTAAGGATGTTTTCGAAAGTTACATTTGCAATAACGTCAAGTTTATAATACATAGATGCATTAAAACCCAGTTCATAACGCATCGATTTTCCTTCATCTACTCCAAAATAAGCAGCATCAGGCAATGTTCTGCCAGACTCTACAAATGTAAATTTAGATGTAGCCGGAGATAAGTTTATTTTAAAGTTTTCGTCTCTTTTATAAAGCATACCAGGACCTATTAACAAATAACCCGGCGACATAAAATTAGTATACTCTTCTCTTGTTTCTGCACCGGCAGCATCTTTACCATAGTTATATCCTTTGGTAAACTGCGTTTTAAAATTAAGGAATGCAGAATAATACCATCTTCCCGATGCCTGTTTTCCAAGTACCGAATTAAGCTCTAAACGGTCATCGGTTTTTTTAGCAAAAGATGTTGTTTTTGTTTTAACTATACCATAAGATGCAATGACTTTATTATCCCAGGACCAATCGGCCTTTTTATAATTAAAGTCGTAGTTAACACCTATATTGGCTGCAATATTGTTTTCTCCACCGGCAACCCAGTTACTAAAAGTAGACTGATTAAATAACAATGATGCATTACCTTTTGTTATCCATGGGCCAATAGTGTCTTGGGCAGCTGCTGCAGGGGCAGCATCCTGTGCATTTGTAGTTAACATTGCAAACAGGGAAAATAAGAGTAGTAATTTTTTCGTCATAATTAATTGTGTTTACACAAATATAATTAATTATAAAAAGTTAAATCCTGCCTTTTTGTTAAAAACTTACTTTCTTTTAAATAATGGCACAGATGAACATGCTTCGCCAAACATAATGCTTCTGGCAACGGGCATAAGCTTTGATGTAGCCATTACATAAGCTTCTTCGGGGACCGGTTTTTTAGAACAGCCCTTCACTATTACCGGTTTATTCTCGTACTGGCTGTAGTCCAGGTTATTTAATATTTCCCTGTATAGCTCAATATTTATATCTTCTACGCTGCCTTGCACCACTCCTTTAGCAAACGGCTGTAAATGTACAGTTATAAGCATATAAGCCCATGCAGGCACAATGGCATCGGTACTGCAATGCAATGCAATGTATTTACCGCTATACTGCTCCCAATCGTGGTTTTTAAGTACCTCCCGAAAATCTTTTTCACGAAGCACAAAACCTTTCCATAACCATCCAGATATATCCAGTGCGGTTCTTTCACCAGCCGGATAGTAATCTTCCAGATCAAATACCTGAAGGACACTATTGGTCACGCGATTTATTATTTCTTCTTCCATCTTTTGTTTCAGCTTAAATTGTAAGAAAGTCATCCTAACGAAGTAAGGATCTTTTTTATATAGAGATTCTTCGACTTCGTTTCACTTCGCTCAGAATGACAATCATAAATAAAAATATTAGAAAAAAGTCTACGAATTATAGCATTCCAAGTTCTAACTTAGCTTCTTCGCTCATTAGGTCGCGAGTCCATGGCGGATCGAAAGTAATTTCAACCTCAGCAGCGTTCACGCCTTCTATACCTTTTATTTTTTGCTCTACTTCCAACGGAAGGCTTTCTGCAACAGGGCAGTTAGGCGACGTAAGAGTCATTAATATTTTAACTTCCTGGTCTGTATTTACCATTACATCATAAATAAGTCCTAACTCATATATATCTACCGGAATTTCGGGGTCATAAATGGTTTTAAGCATTTTTACAATATCCTCACCCAATTGTGCTGTATCTATTTCGTGTTCCATAATACTAATTAACTTTTGGCATTAAAAGCCAGTGCATACATTTTAATCTGTTTAATCATCGATACCAATCCATTCGCTCGTGTAGGCGATAAATGTTCCTTAAGGCCTATCTCGTCTATAAATTGGGTATCGGCTTCAAGAATATCGGCAGGTTTTTGGTTAGAAAACACCCTGATAAGTATTGCTATAATGCCTTTTGTAAGTATAGCATCACTATCGGCAGTAAAAACAATATTTCCATCCTGTTGTTCGCCGTGCAGCCATACTTTGCTTTGGCATCCTTTAATAATATTCTCGTCGGTTTTGTATTGTTCATCTACAAGCGGAAGCGAGTTACCCAAATCTATTACATATTGGTAGCGTTCTTCCCAATCATCAAACATCGAAAACTCATCAATAATCTCTTCTTGTATATCCTTTATCTTCATTCTTATTTTGTCTTAGGCAGGTCGGACATTTGTATAATTTTATTAACCAATTGGCTAATCTCTGCAGGAGGATTTCCATGGTCGAATGTTTTACTGCCGTATGTTTTTTCTTTTTTAATCACTTTTAAATTAGCTCCCATTGCTCCATCAGAAAAACTTTTGTTGGATGGTGCTTTAAGATTTTCAAGACCTTCAACATCAAATTTATCTGTTGTTTTTACAAGACTATTCCAGTCAGCTTTAGAGATAGGTCTTGATACCACATTTTTCATAGTATGATCCTTTATTGTAGTAATGGTATCCTGGGTAACAATCACTTTTAAATAAGATCCACGAGTTACCGCTTCATACTCAAACGAAACCAAATCAGAGTTTTTCTCCTGTTTTGTTGTAGCCTCTTTTACCACCGGTTTTTTTGTTGAAGAACATCCTGCAGCAAAAATTATTGTCAATAGTAATAATCCAATTTTTTTCATTTTTATCTTGTTAGTTGGTTGTTGATCTATTTATCTTTCAAATTACCCCAGCATTCGCTGTGCCTTTATTACGGCCAGAACCAATGCATCTATTTCTTCTTTAGTATTATAAAATGCAAACGATGCTCTCACAGTACCCGGCACATTAAAAAAATCCATAACCGGTTGTGTACAATGATGGCCAGTACGTACCGCTATACCCATCTTGTCAACAATCGCGCCAATATCATATGGATGTATACTTCCTACGTTAAATGATATTACCGATGTTTTTTTTGCAGCCGTACCAATAAATTTTATTCCTTCAATTTCTGCCAGCTTTTCGTTACCATAATGTAGTAGCTCATTTTCATAAGCCATAATATTATCAAGACCAATAGTATTAAGATAATCTATTGCAGTACCCAAAACAATTCCTCCTTCAATATGTGGAGTACCTGCCTCAAATTTATGAGGTAAGCCGGCATAAGTTGTTTTTTTAAAGGTAACTTCTTTTATCATTTCGCCACCTCCCTGGTATGGAGGCAGTTTATCCAGCCACTCTTCCTTACCATATAATATCCCTGTCCCTGTTGGACCACAGGCTTTATGACCTGAAAACGTATAAAAATCGCAATCAAGCGCCTGAACATCTATTTTTAAATGCGGAGCTGCCTGTGCACCATCTATAAGTACCGCAGCACCTACCTGATGTGCTTTTTTAATAATATGCTCAATCGGGTTTATCGTCCCCAATGAGTTTGAAATATGGTTTACCGCAACAATTTTAGCTTTTTCGGTAAGCAGTCTTTCAAATTCATCCATGATAAGCTCTCCCTTTTCGTTCATCGGGATAACTACCAGGTTAGCTCCTGTGCGTTCACATAACATTTGCCATGGCACTATGTTACTATGATGTTCCATTGCAGATACCATAACCTCATCACCTTCTTTTACAAAAGCTGCAAAACCATTTGCTACCAAATTAATACCATGGGTAGTACCTGCTGTAAACAATACCTCGTAGCTATGTTTAGCATTAATATGCTTTTGTAGTTTTTGTCTTGAAACCTCATAAGCATCTGTAGCCAATTGGCTTAGTGTATGCACACCACGATGGATGTTCGCGTTTATAGTACTGTAATAATTGCTAATAGCATCGATAACCACTTGTGGTTTTTGAGATGTAGCCGCATTATCAAAATAAACGAGCGGTTTGCCGTTTACGGTTTGGGTAAGTATGGGAAAATCATTCCTGATTGCCTGTATATCTAACATTTGAGTATTTTCTATATTAATGCAAAGTGTTACACATTAAGTATAACGAAATTAGCTGCAAATTTACGGCTTGTTTCGTTAATAAAAGAATAATTCCAGTTGATTTTAAAAGAACCTAAATTTAACCATTTTTGGTTTTGCAGGTTGGGAATTATGGAGTAAGTTTGCGCTAATTTAGATTAATTAAAAACAACAGTTTTTTAGTATGAGAAAAATCAACACAATATTAGTCGCTGCTTTTATGCTAACAGCAGCCGTTTCTTGCAAAAAAGAGGCTACAACAACAGAAGATACTACGGCAAAAACCGATACTATCGCTAAAGTAGAAACTCACAAAATCGTATCGCTTAACGGTGCCGTTACAGAAATTGTAAGTGCATTAGGCCACGAAAAAGAAATTGTAGGAGTAGATGTTACAAGTACTTACCCTGAAAGCTTAAAAGCAACAGCTAAAGATCTTGGACATGTACGTTCTATTTCTATAGAAAACATTATGGCATTACAGCCAACCCTAATCCTGGCAACTGATAAAGACGTTAGCCCTGAATTACTGGAAAAACTTAAAAAATCTGGTGTTAAGACAGAAGTATTAGCTCAGGAATTTACTGCTGACGGATCTAAAAAACTTATTGCCGATGTAGCAAAAATTCTTAACAACGATACATCTAAAACATTACAAGATAAAATTGATGCCGATCTTAAAAATGTAAAACCAATTGCAACTGCTCCAAAAGTATTATTTATTTATGCACGTGGTGCTAATATGATGATGGTAGCTGGTACAGGTACTCCGGTAGACAGAATTATCTCGCTTGCAGGTGGTAAAAACGCAATTACTGAATTTGAGGATTTTAAACCTCTTACACCAGAAGCTCTTATAAAAGGTAATCCGGATGTTATATTATTGTTCGATTCTGGAATTGGAAGTCTTGGTGGTCCACAAGGTGTGCTTAAAATACCTGGGGTAGACAAAACCAATGCCGGTAAAAACAAAAAAATTATTGCTATGGACGGTGCTTTACTTTCAGGATTCGGTCCTCGCTTAGGTGAAGGTGCTGCAAAACTGAACAGCCTTTTAATAGAAAATGCAAAATAAACTACCGTTATACCTAATACTTAGCTTACTACTGCTGGCTGTGCTGGCGGTAGTTTCGCTATATATGGGTGTGTATATATTTGAAAAACATTCGTTTGTCGAAATTTTTAGCGGCATAATTAATAACGACGGCACCGTATCTGAAAGTGACCGTTTTGTACTGATGGAGCTTCGCCTGCCTCGTATTGTTATGGCAATACTAATAGGAAGCGCCCTCTCGGTATCCGGAACCTGCCTTCAGGGTATGTTTCGTAACCCGCTTGCTACTCCCGATTTATTGGGTATTACAGCAGGTGCATCGCTTTTTGCAGCGGTAACCATAGTGCTTGGCGTTTATATTAAGCCTTATATACCAGAGGTTTTCCATTTTTCGCTGTTAAGCTTTATGGCTTTTATTGGCGCTTTGCTTACCATGATATTGGTTTACAGAATGTCTACCTCGAACGGAAAAACCAATGTAGTAGTTATGCTGCTTACAGGTGTTGCCATTACGGCGTTAGGCTTTGCTGTTATGGGGCTTCTTATTTATATCTCTAAAGAGGAACAGCTTCGTGACCTTACTTTTTGGAATCTAGGCAGTGTTAGCGGAGCCACCTGGACCAAAAACGGAATACTGGCCGTTGTAATTGCTGCCTGTTATTTTGTGCTTATTCCAAAAGGTAAAGCACTTAATGCCATGATGTTGGGCGAAAAAGATGCAGAACATTTAGGTATACCTGTAGAACGTATTAAAAAACAAATTGTTATCTTAACCGCCTTAATGATAGGCACATGTGTAGCATTTGCAGGGACTATAAGTTTTGTTGGCCTTATTGTGCCTTACATACTTCGCCTGATATTTCACTCTAACTACCATATAATTTTGCCACTATCGGCTGTTTTTGGAAGTATATTATTACTTACTGCCGATACTATAAGCAGAACCATGGCTCCTCCGTCGGAAATTCCTATCGGGATACTTACAGCCTTTATGGGAGCGCCTATTTTTATAATAATACTGATTCGAAGCAGGAAAACAATGTAGAAGACCATGTTAGAAGCTCAAAATATATCCTATGCCCACCGTAAATTTTCCATACTGGAAAATATAGATGTTACCGTAAATAATGGTGAACTTCTTGTTATCGTGGGACCAAACGGAGCAGGTAAATCTACCTTGCTTAGTATGCTGGCCAACGAACTTTCGAATAAAGAAGACCTTATCTTTTTTAAGAAAAAAACATTTCACGATTGGGATCATAAAGAGCTGGCACATAGTAAGGCCAAATTTTCGCAAAACAATAGCCATGACATTCCATTAACCGTAAATGATGTTGCTATGATGGGGCGTTATCCTTACTTTAACTCTGTTCCGCACAAGCAAGATCAGGAAGCCGTTTTAAAAGCTCTTGAAGAGACTGATATGGCTGCTATGAAACAAAGAGATTACAACTCCCTTTCGGGCGGAGAAAAACAACGCGTGCATTTGGCAAGAGTTCTTGCACAGCTCGACAACGATGTGGCACAGAAATTGGTGTTTCTGGATGAGCCGTTAAATAACCTTGACGTGCTGCACCAGCATAGAATATTGCAAACCATAAAAAACTTTACCCAAAAAGGGAATACAGCTATTATGGTATTGCACGACCTTAACCTGGCAGCGCAATTTGCCGATAAGGTAATGTTACTTAAAAAAGGTAAAATTGTAGCGCACGATGTGCCAGGTGCAGTTTTTACAAAAGAAATAATAAGCAGGGTGTACAATTTTCCGTGCACTATCTGCGCAAATCCGGTCAATCAAAATCCGTTAATAATTTTTGGAACTTAATTTTATAGCATTATGAGTACAATGACAAATTCTTTAAAATCACAGTGGGAAGCACTTAAAGCAGATAACCCACATTTAAGAATAAGAAATGCTGCCGAACAACTTGGTGTTAGCGAGGCAGAACTAGTAGCCCTTAGCACTGGAGATACAGTAACACGCCTTCGTCCTGAATTTGCTGCCATACTTACAGAAGTAGAAAAACTAGGAAAAGTAATGGGACTTACACGTAACGACGAGTGCGTACACGAACGTAAAGGTGTATACCTTAACCCAGACTTTAGCTCGCCATTTGCAGGTCTTTTCGTTGGAGAAGATATCGATATGCGTATTTTTATCTCTCATTGGGATAAAGCATTTGCAGTAGCAGAAAAATCAGAACATGGTGATAGAAAGAGCCTTCAGTTTTTTGGAAAAGACGGTATCGCTATCCACAAAATATATTTGACTAAAGACAGCGACGAAGCTGCTTTTGATGCGCTTGTTGCTCAGTTTAAATCAGACAACCAAAGTACAGAAGAAACTACAGTAGAAGTTCCGCTTATCCTTGATGAGAAACCGGATTCTGAAATCGACGTTAAAGGTTTCCAGGAAACTTGGGAAGCATTAAAAGATACTCACGCGTTTTTTGGTATGCTTAAAAAGTTTGGCGTTACAAGAACACAGGCACTTCGCCTTGCTCCAAACGAAAACTTTGCTAAAAAAATAGAGAAAGACGCTATTGTTAAAATGCTTGAAGGCGCAGCAGAGACTAAATTGCCTATTATGTGTTTTGTTGGTAATAGAGGTAACATACAAATACACACAGGTCCTATCCGCAAAACAATGTGGCATAACCAGTGGTATAACATTATGGATCCGGACTTTAACCTACACCTTGATACAGATAAAATCGCTCAAACTTGGATTGTTCGTAAACCAACAGAAGATGGTGATGTAACAGCTATTGAAGTGTTTAACGAAATGGGCGAGATCATCGTTCAGTTCTTCGGAAAAAGAAAACCGGGTATTCCTGAACTACAAGGATGGAGAGATTTAGTGGCTACACTATAATTTATATAGGTTTTATACATTCAAAGAGGCCGCTTTCGAAAGAGAGCGGCCTCTTTGAATGTATAAAAGTAATATTCTTGATTTAAGCATTTTGTTGTAAAAAACATCTTATCTCATAAGTAAACAACTCAAATTCACGCGTTTTGAGCTATGAAGTTACATATGTAACTTTATAATACATGTCAACACCCATGTCAACGCAAATTTTATTATATCCCTGAGTATAGTAATAATTTTATCATAACCAATAATACGTAAAACCAAAATATTGTATATGCTAAAACTAAACTATAACAGACTATGAGAAAAATTACTTTATTTTTTTTAATGTCGCTATTTTCCATGAGTGCTTATGCACAGCTTCCATTGGAAGGTTTTGAAACCTGGCCTCCTGAAGACTGGATAATTAGCGATAACGGGGTTGGGCCCACGTATTCGTGGAGCCAGACCAATGGCACCGAGTTTCAACCGGCTTATGAGGGTGATCATGCGGCCTATATAAACAGGGAAGCCGTAATAGGCATTGCAGAAGATTGGTTAATAACCAAAGAATTTACAGTACCTAACAGCGCAGAACTTACATTTTATTCCCGTTTGGGTTTTAATCTGGATAACGGGACTACTTATCGTGTAATGATTATCAATGCTGATGACGATCCTTCGGATTTTGCAAATTTCCATGAGGTAAAACATTGGACAGAACTCGAAATAAACTATATCCAATTGGAGTATTTGCGACAAAAAGTAAGTATTCCGGCAGAGTATTCCGGAACAAATGTCCGTCTTGCTTTTGTTATGGCAGGTAATAATGGTGACCGATGGCTAATAGATAACGTAAAAGTTGCCGAGGCATGCCTTATACCTGTTAATCTTACATCAACCGAAGTTGGACTTACCACTGCAAAACTTAATTGGGATAACCCGAGTGGCTCTACCTCGTGGCAAATTGAAGTTTTACCTGTAGGTACTCCTGCAACAGGTGTAGGTGAACTTTATACCGGAACCCTGCCGTTTTTAGCAGAAGATTTGGAACAAAATACAGAGTACAGGTATTATGTACGATCTGTTTGTGGTGATGAAATTAGTGACATATCCGAACCGCATTTTTTTAAAACAATATCCCCGGGGTATAATTGTTATGCTCCTATAATGATTAATTCTACGCCTTATTCTACTATAGATAATACCTCTAATTATGTTGATTACTATGAAGGTGTGCCAGGAGAAGATTGTGGTAATGCTACTGGAATTAATTTTTTTAACGGTAACGATGTTGTGTATCAATACACCGCCTCTTTTACAGGCTCTATTAGTATTGATCTTGTTAATGCAACAAACAATGTGGGTTTATTTGTATATAATGATTGTGACGACATAGGTAATTTATGCGCCGCCGGAGGTGCAACTCCATGGTTTGGATCAACATCCTTTTCTATTCCGGAATTTGAAGTTGAAAGTGGGGAAAACTATTATATTGTTATCTCCTCTCAAAACCAAACTACTCCCTATACATTAGTTATACAACAGGTAACTTGTACGCCTCCTACGGGGCTACCGGTAACAGGTGCCGATTATACTTCGGCTAAGTTATCATGGACAAATCCTACAGCAGCTACAGACTGGGAAGTTGTAGTACAGGCACCACAAACAGGAATACCAGCCAGCAGTGGAATCCCGGCAGATACAAACACTAATTTTCTTGTAGACGAATTAGATCCGGCAACACCTTATGAATATTATGTAAGGTCAGACTGTGGTGATGGTACTTTTAGTCCGTGGGCAGGGCCATACCTGTTTAATACTACAATTTGCGAACCATCAGAACAATGTGAATACACTTTTGTGCTTTTTAATACCGTAGGTAATAACGGGAATGAGTCTGAAATGACTGTTTCGCAAAATGGTATTACCGTAGCAACTTTAGAGCTGCCTGACGATGCCGGGCCAAAATACATTACAGTTCCCTTATGTAAGGAAAAACCTTTTGAGTTATTTTGGACCAAAGGCGGCTATACTCCAGATGATATGGGTGTAACAATATTAAATCCTTTTGGACAGCAAATATATACCATGACAAATGGTACCCCCGATACTATGCTGTATGAAGGTGTAGTAGATTGTGATGCAGTATCGTGTATAACTCCTTCCATACTAACAGCAACAAACCCTACTCTTACATCAATTAACCTTGGTTGGGATGGAGCTCCTACTGGAAACTGGGAATATTATATAGTTGATGCTGGAGATGAAGAACCCATTGAAACCACAGAAGGAATAGCAACAACAACTAATCCTGTTACGGCTAATGACCTTGACCCGGCCAAAAACTATGATTTTTATGTACGCATGGTTTGTGATGATGCTCCAACCAACTGGAGCGAATCTCATCCGTTTAGTACGGCTATTTGTACACCAGAAGAACAATGTGAATATAAATTTATAATGGTTAGTGATGGTTCCGGATGGATGGGAAACACAATGACCATTTCACAAAATGGTATAAATGTAGCCGTAATAGGTGCCGATTTTACCTTTGGCCAGGGCCCGGTAGAAGTTAGCGTTCCTTTATGTAGTGGCGAACCGTTTGAGCTGTTTTGGAACCATACAGGTAGTGCTTCATTTCTTGTAGGTATATCTATAATAAACCCTATGGGGCAGACTTTATACAACATGCCTTTTAACGGTGCCGATCAGGGAGAGATTTTATATGCCGGTACTGCCGATTGCGAAAACCCTGCCTGTATACCACCTGCCGGATTGAGTGCTTTAAACCCAACAATGACAACTGCCGACCTTGTCTGGGATACTATTGAAGGAGCATCGTGGGAATATTATGTTACAGAAGCAGGAAATCCTGCTCCGACAACGGATACAGAAGGAGAGATAACAAATGTAACTCCTGCAACAGCAGATGAGCTAACTGCTGCTACAAATTATGAATATTATGTACGATTACTTTGTACTAATAATGATAAGAGCGAATGGGCAGGTCCGTTCGCCTTTAATACCACCGTTTGTGAACCATCAGAACAATGTGCTTATGTTTTTGAAATGACCAGCGAACTTGGATGGGGTTGGGAAGGTAATACAATGACTATTCTTCAGGATGGCATTGTAATAACCACAATAGGAGGTGATTTTTCTACCGGATTATCATCTACAGTAACGGTTTCATTATGTCCCGATATCCCTACCGAAATTTTTTGGAACGATAACGGATGGAACAATTCTGATAAAGGCCTTACTGTTTACACTTCGTATATGGAAGACTTTTTTGCAAAACCGGCAGGTACAGGTGCTAAAAACACAACAATATTTAATGGAGTACTTTCCTGTACAGCTCCCCTATGCATTAAACCACAGGAGCTTACAGCAAGTGATTTCACCTCAGAAAGCGCCATTTTAGAATGGACAGAAATGGGTGCAGCTACAGATTGGGAAATTTGGGTATTACCGGCAAATTCACCAGAACCCACCACAGAAGGTACATCTGCAAGCAGTCCTTATCTTGCAGAAGATCTTACTCCGGGTACTCCATATGAGTTTTACGTAAGAGCTAATTGTGGTGACGAAAATGGATTTAGTAACTGGGCAGGACCATTTGTTTTTGCTACAGTCGTTACAAACAATACCTGTAGTGATGCTACCGAAGTTCCTGTTAACCCAGGCACAGAATGTATAGAACATGTATCGGGCGTTCTTAACGGAGCAATTGCATCGGGTGTAATATCCGATTGTACCTGGACAACACCGTTGGCCGACGTTTGGTATTCATTCACTGCGACCAGTGATACCCATACTATACAACTAACCAATTTTAAAGGTGGTATAACGCCTTTTCATTCTATTTATACAGGCGAATGTGATGCCCTTACAGAACTTTATTGTGGTTGGGATGCGGGTGGCACAACCTTATCTAATCTTACCATAGGCGAAACTTATTGGGTACAAATATATATTGATGGTGGGATGCCAGAAATGCCTGCAGATATTGTAAGTTTTGATATTTGTGTAATTACGCCGGGTGCATCATCTATCATAATAAATCCTGATCTGTATACTGTTGAACAAATAGTGACTGATATATTAGTAAACCTGGAATGTGGACAAGTTAATAATATTACTTCCCGTACAGGTACTGATTTTGGCATAGAATCTAACGGAATATCATATTTTCATAGAGGAGCTACAGATTTCCCTCTTGAGGAAGGAATTCTTCTTACTACCGGTAAAGCCATACAAGCTAAAGGTCCTAATAATACAGTTTTAGGCGATGGTGACTGGTGGCCCGGAGATGATCAATTATTTAACTTTGTGCAGGAATCTGGAATAAATCCATTCCTTTTAAGTCTTAACCAAGCATCGGTAGTTGAATTTGATTTCGTAGCTGTTTCAGATAAATTACGTTTTCCATTCATATTTGCTTCAGACGAGTATAGTATTAACCAATGTTTCATGTCCGATGCTTTTGCCTTTTTCTTAACCGATGAAGATGGCAATGTGAGTAACCTTGCAGTAATTCCTGATACAAACACCCCGGTATCTGTAGTGACAATACGTGATGAGGCTTACGTAGACCCAGGATGGGGATTCCCTTGTCCATCTGTAAATGCTGCATTGTTCGACAGATCTTATGGTCCATTTGGCCCAGGTCTTGATCCTATGACCTCTCCAACCAATTTTAATGGATTTACCAAAATAATGTATGCCGAGGCTGAGGTTGTTCCCGGACAAACCTATCATTTAAAAATGGTGGTTGCCGACGATCTTGATACTGGTGCAGACTCAGGTGTATTTATTGGAAAATTTGATATTGGAAATGTAGATTTAGGTATAGATCTTACTATTGAAGATGGTAATGCTATTTGTGCAGGAGAAACAACCACATTAGAAAGTGGCCTAAGCCCCGACGAATACTCTTTTGAATGGTCCCGAAATGGAGAAGTTATTCCAGGCCAGACAGATCCGGATCTTATAGTTTCTCAATCTGGCGAATATACACTTACTGTACAATATGGTGCTACAAGCTGTGAAGGCTCAGACAGTGTTAGTATTGCATTTTATGCCCCGGTTGAAGAAACAACAGGAGACCCTTCGGATATGTTTGTTTGCGATCCTGACGGTTTTGCAACGTTCGATCTTTCGCAAAACACAACCGCTATACTAGCTGGCCTTAATGCCGCTGATTATGAAGTTTCTTACCACTTAAGCGATACTGCAGCACGAGAAAATAGTGGTGCTTTGGATCTTAGTTATGAAAACGAAACACAGTTTTCGCAAGTACTATATGTTCGAATATATAATACTATCACTGGATGTTACGGCATTAAGTCATTCAGTTTGTCTGTACAGGATCTTACCCCTCAGTTCGAAATTACAGACGACCTGCTAATATGCGAAGGAACATCGGCAACTATAAGTATTGAACCTGGTAATTTCGATCCGGAAGAGGTAACTTATAGCTGGACATTTAATGACGAAGCATTGCCGGATACAACCTCAGCAATTACCGTAACCCTAGCAGGAGTATATGAAGTTACCATAAACAACTCAGGCTGTACAGCAACAGCATCGATTACGGTAACAACCGCCCCTGCTCCTATTGCAGACGATCCGGATGATGTAACAAATTGCAATAGCTATATTCTTCCGGCATTAAGTGCAAGTAATAATTATTATACTGCAACCGGAGCAACGGGCACTTTACTCTCTGCCGGAGATGTTATTACAAATACACAAACCGTTTATGTATATACACAAATTGGTACAGCTCCAAACACATGTAGTGATGAAAATAGTTTTATTGTTACCATCATAACTACCCCGGAGGTAACGGTAACACAAGGCTGTGATGGAAATGACTTTACCCTTAAATCGATCATTACAGATGGTATTTACTCCCCTGAAGATGTAACTTTTGAATGGGAAAATAGCAGCGGTATTGTTGCAGGGACAAGTCCAACATTAATTATAACAACTCCCGATACTTATATACTTAGAGTAACACCAATTGGTGATACAGAGTGTCCTGTAGAAGTAGAAACAATAGTAGCAAGTACTACCTGCGAAATACCACGAGGAATATCTCCAAACGGTGACGGCTTAAATGATGAATTAAACCTGGAGGGTATGAATATACGTAAGCTAAGTATATTTAACCGTTACGGACAGGAAGTTTATAGCAGGAATAATTATACTAAAGAGTGGCACGGACAAGGAAATAATGGAGATGAATTGCCAACCGCGACTTATTATTATACCATAGAGTTAGAAAACGGCCAGAGTAAAACCGGCTGGGTATATATAAACCGCGAAGAATAATTAAGTAATAGTACAATAAGCAAAAAATGAAAGCCGCTCCTTTTGGAAGCGGCTTTTTGTATCTTATGCTGTTGTTATTTTATACTCCATAAGGGTGGAGTTTGTTATTGGCCTATTTGCGCAAATACTGCCACATAATACATTGTTTTCCGTTTTAGACACTCTCTCTTCCGGGATCAAAAACAAAGCCCTTAAGCTCTTTGCTTTTCATTACAATAAAAAATCCCGACAGTTATACACAAAACTGTCGGGATTAAATAAAACAAAATTTTTACTGTTTATTTCAGGATCTCATACTGGAATACAGGATAACCCCTTTCTCCGGTAGTATTAAGCATCGAAATAAATTTAATTTTGTACATATTACCTTCTGCATCTTTAAGAACAAAGAAAACATTACTAAAAACAACTCTAGTTAAAACATCTCTCCAGTTAGCACCAATAGCTCTCTGATCATCACTAAATGTATAATTACCTGATGTTACGCTTGCAAGGTTAAATGCCTCATATGCTGCTGCATCTCCTTCAATTTTAACAGCTGTTACACCTGCTTTAGTATTAATTACAGCAAAATCACCATAAAAATAAGCTCCTGCAGAAATACCGCTAGTATCAAACACTTCGTTAGTGAATGTAGTAAAGTTTAAATCCCAGTTAGTTTTTAATGGTTCAACTTTTACCGGAGTTCCTGTTTTAAAACTAAAGAATACATGGTTATAAGCAGCATCTTTTGCAATAGTTACTTCAGTAAAATTAGCAGTAGCAGCAAGGTCGGCATACTTCATTTTATAGCCAGCCCCATCTTGCCATACTTTTGCTTTTTTCCATCCTCGGTCATCACCTGCAACATTAGTTGATCCAGGAGCAGGAGCTACAGTAGGAACTGTTTTACCTAAGTTTATTAAAAAAACTTTTGCAGCAGCTTCGCTTGTAGCTATAGTACCAAAGGCAGCACCACGCTCGCTTCCGTTTGCAACAAGTTTTCCGTTAGGGTTATCTACAAAATCCAGGTTAGATGCCTGGAAAGTACCTACTGCTACAGAAGGATCACTTTCCTGAACAATGCTTAAATCGGTTGTAGCAAGTTGTTTTGTAGCCATCATTAAGCTACCGTTTATAACAACTCCAAATTTGTTACCCGAATAAAACCCTAAATCCCAGCTATCTCTTGCTACAGGAGCAGCAGTTTCGCCACTAAGATCTATATATACCTGATTGCCCTGGTTAGGTCCGCCTAAAGCAATTGGATGTTCTACAGTACCAAATATCGAGCCTGATGAAGGTGGTACTACCGGGTCTATTTTACTATTATCGTCACTACTGCAAGCAGCAAGTGTTAGGAATGCAAATGATAAAACAACTAATTTTTTCATTTTTATTAAAAATTAAGATTATACGTGAGTTTTAGAAAATAAGACCTTCCATAGCCCATAAGAACATTTGTAGATCCCGCAGAGTGTGCTCCTCCCCCGGCAGCAACGCTAGATCTTATATTAACAACATCCAAAAGGTTTCTGCCTCCAATAGTAGCGTCAAACCTATTATTAAAGAATGATTTTTTTATTGATGCATCCAATAATCCGAATGCTTCTATATCCTGAAGTAAAAATTTAGGATCAGAAAGGGAATTATCCTGTACAAAAAGTTGCTGCTTACCGTTATATTTATAGAAAACAGAGAAAACAGTATTCCATTTAGGAACAGTATAAGCTAGGTTTGTGTTAAACTGGAAATTGTAAAGGAACTTATCATCAGAAACAATAATTCCGGTGTCTAACACCCTTGAGATCCCAACTAATGAAACTCCCGCCTTTGCTTGCAGATTATTGTATGTAAACTGGTGGGTAGATGATATATCCCACATTTGATATTTGTTAATATTTATAAATTTATATTGTAATGAAGGAACAATGGCAACAATAGCTTGTTCAATACGATCCGTTACATTTATATAGCTAGCAGAAATAGTATTAGTTAACTGAAGCCCGGAATCAAAAAAAGTTTGCTTTTTACCGCTTATTTCGAAAGAATGAGCACTTTCCGGCGTCAAATTTTCATTACCTTGAATATTATGGTTGGCATCAACCAAAAAAGTATATAATTCATCGTAGGTTGGTGTACGGTATGATCTTCCGTAAGAAGCCCTTGCCTCATATCCTTTTTCGAACAACTGCCTAAATCCTAACGATGCCGCCCATTGGTCTTCAAACTTAGACTGGAATGAATAACGGAAACCCGGACGAATAGAAAATTTCTCTGTAACGCCCATTTCCAGTGCCGTAAAAACATCATAGTTTTCAACTCTCTTTTTATGGTTTACCCCTTGTTGATCGGGATCATTAAAATTACCTGATATTGACGAACTGTAACCATTTGTATTTACGACTTCATACCCTACTTGAAGGTCATATTTTTTATTATTAAAAAAGTTGCTTAATGTTCCTGTAGAGTATAATACTTCCGTTTCCTGATAGGTAAACTTCTTGTTATTTGTTTCTTCTCCTGTTTGGATAAAGTATTTATAACCTTCTATATCTCTTTTTTGTTTTTGATATGAAAGTGATACATTATAATTAAGTCTTGAAAGTTTACCTACTGCGTTTAAATGGTGGTAAAATTTATTGGTATCATAGCGTCTGTCATCGGCAATTCTGTATGTACCCAGTCCGGTGACAAGTTCATTTCTAATGATCGGGTTATAAAAATCCAGTGCCTCGTTAAAGTAATCAAATTTATAAAATATACGTAAGTTATCCTTTTGGTAGCGTACTAAAGCGTTCGAAAAATATTGCTCTTTAGGTATCCAGCTATAACCACGCTGATGCTCCAGATCAAGACCTTCATAACCTGTAAAATCGCGACCTCCCCTTTCATCAATAAAACCTGTAAAGTCGTTCCTGTTCGCTCCTACCGATACAAACCAATTCTCATTAATGGTATGTCCCAGCCTAAGCGCCTGTATATGGCGTCCTTTTTCAGAAAGTGGCGAATATTCATCTCCTATGGTTTCTTCCTGTACCGTAGCACTTATCTCCCATTTATATTTACTCGATTTCTTGGTAATGATATTAATAATACCTCCAACAGCATTCGCTCCATGGGTAACTCCCATAGCCCCTTCAATAATCTCTATCTGTTCAACATCATCAAGATTTATCTGTGTAAGGTCTACATTGTTTCCTAATCCTGTATCACTTACTAATGGCACATTATCTACCATTACCTTTAAGTAATTACTGTCAAGGCCAAACATATTTACTGTAGATCGTCCAGCTTCGCTGTTAGGAGAAATTGTAATATTTAAATACTGGTTAAGTACATCGGCAAGGTTATTACCTGCCTGGCGTTGGATATCCTGAGCAGATATCACGCGCACATTAAACACCGATTTTTTTATAGATTGAGGCTCTATCTGTCCGGTAACAACTACTTCTTCAAGATTAGTAGTCTTAGATGTTTTAATGGAATCGGTAACCGTTTGCTGAGCAAAAGATGAAAATCCGACAAGAGAAAATATAGATATAAGAGCCTTTGTGTACTGTTGCATCACTAACTTAAGTTAGATTAATTCTAAATTGCAAATCTAAGCCTACCGTTTTAGATATGCAAATTATTCTTATCAATTCTAAATAAAAGAAAAAGCAGCATATAAAATGCTGCTTTTCAATATTATAAATGTTAATTTTTTACAGATCGAAGCCCATATTTACACCAAGCTTTGTAGCAATAATTTTAGTGATACGGCTTTTAAGTTCCGGTATTCTTATACTTTCAATTACCTCATTACTAAACGCATACATTAATAATGCCTTAGCTTCTTTTTGAGGAATACCTCTGGACTGCATATAAAACATTGCGCTTTCGTCCAACTGACCAATTGTACAGCCGTGTGAACATTTAACATCATCAGCAAAAATTTCCAGCTGTGGCTTAGCATTTATGCTGGCTTTTTCGTTTAATAGGATGTTATTGTTTTGCTGAAAAGCATCTGTTTTTTGCGCCTCTTTTTCTACATATATTTTTCCGTTAAAAACTCCTGTAGAGTTTCCGTCAAAAATACCTTTATAGTTTTGGTGGCTTTCGCAATTTGGTTCTGCGTGTTGCACTAATGTATAGTGATCCACCAATTGTTTGTCGCCAATAATAGTTATTCCTTTAAGAATACTTTCTATACGTTCACCCTGGTGGTAAAAGTTAAGGTTGTTTCGTGTAATGTTACCTCCAAAAGAGAAAGTATGCACAGAAGCAACACTATTGCCTTTTTGGGCTATGTAAGTATTGTCTATTAAATTAGCGCTTTGTACGTCGTTCTGGATCTTGTAATAGTCAGCATTAGCTCTTTCCTGAACAAATATTTCGGTTACCGAGTTTGTTAGTACAGGATTGCTGTTAAGGCTTTGGTGACGCTCTATTATTTGTACCTGGGCATTTTCTCCCACAATAATAAGGTTACGTGGCTGTACCATAAGTGCAGCTTCTGTTCCTGTAGAAAGGTACATGATCTCGATAGGCTTATCGGCTATCTTGTTTTTAGGTATGTTTATGTAAGCTCCTTCGCTTGCAAAAGCAGTGTTTAATGACGTAAGACTATCATCTGTATTAGCGATCTTATTAAAATAAGTATCGATAATCTCTTTGTACTTAGGTTTTGTTAATGCTGATGACATAAGGCAAACATCCAGTCCGTCGTGTGTTGTAGACGAAAGGAATGAGCTAAAAACACCATCTATAAAAACTACTTTATAAGTATCTATTTCATGGATAAAGTATTTTTTCACATCAACATGGCTAATAACGTTTTCCTGTTTAGGGAACACGCTAAAATCATTTTTTAATACCGCATTAAGCGATGTATATTTCCAGGCTTCTTCCTTTTTGGTAGGAAAGCCTTTCGTTTCAAAATTCTTAATAGCCTCGGTACGAACATTGTGTAAATCTGAATCTACATCTACATTCGCTTCAAAAGCCATAAAAGAAGATAATAATTTTTCTTTTAAATCCATTCTATTTGTTTCAGGTTTCAGGTTTAAAGTTTCAGGTTATTTACTCAACCGGAAATTGTTACTGAAATTTGTTCCCTTTAAAATCTTTTTTATTTAAATAAGTGATAAAATTGCTTATTCTACCGCTTAATTTTTCGTAATCTCCCTTAAGTGTTTCAAACTTCTCCTCAGTTATATAAGAACAATCATAAATCCTAGCTGTGATCTTGTTTCACCTGCCGAACCTTTAGCAATCGATAAAAATTGCCTGAATTCTGTATTACCATCTCTTTCAAACCCTTCAGCTATATTATCCATTACAGAGCCTGAAGAAGCTTTAATCTGGCTTTTCAGCCTAAAATCATTTTTTAAATCTGTTTCAAAAGAGACAGTATGTATCTCTTTCGAAAGTCTTCTTGCTTCCTGCCAAATTTCTAAATCTTCAAACCTATTTATTGTAGCCATAACTCATCATGCTATAAACTTTTAAAAAACCTGAAACTTGAAACCTGAAACAAAAATTATTCTTCGTTTTCCGATTTAATCCAGTCGTAGCCTTTTTCTTCAAGTTCGTAAGCAAGCTCTTTACCGCCCGATTTTACAATTTTACCATTGTAAAGTACGTGTACAAAATCCGGAACGATATAATCAAGAAGTCTTTGGTAGTGTGTAATTACTACAACAGCATTGTCTTCGCTACGCAGTTTGTTTACTCCGTTAGCAACAATTCTAAGTGCATCAATATCAAGACCTGAATCGGTTTCATCAAGGATAGCCAGTTTTGGCTCAAGCATTGCCATTTGGAAGATCTCATTACGTTTTTTCTCACCACCCGAAAACCCTTCGTTTAGCGAACGTGATAAAAACTTACGGTCTATTTCCAAAAGTTCAGATTTTTCACGAATTAACTTAAGCATTTCGTTAGCAGGCATTTCTGTCTCCCCTTTTGCTTTACGTGTTTCGTTAATAGCTGTTTTCATAAAGTTCGTTACAGATACTCCCGGGATCTCTATCGGGTACTGGAACGAAAGAAAGATACCTTTGTGTGCTCTTTCTTCTGGAGCCAGCTCACCAATATCTTCTCCTTCAAGAAATATCTGGCCATCGGTTACTTCATAATCCTCTTTACCGGCAATTACCGATGAAAGGGTACTTTTACCAGAACCGTTAGGCCCCATTATAGCGTGTACTTCACCAGCTTTTACCTCAAGGTTAATACCTCTTAGAATCTCTTTATCTTCAACACGTGCGTGTAAATTCTTTATTGATAACATCTGTTTTATTAAAAGTTTCAGGTTTCAGGTTCTTACTCAAAACCTATTGTAACCTTATTTATAAATTATTATTTGTTTATAGCATATTAAGGCAAACTTTCAAAAAACCTGAAACTTTAAACCTTAAACTAAATAATTATCCTACCGATCCCTCCAATGAGATCTCAAGTAGTTTTTGCGCCTCAACAGCAAATTCCATTGGCAGCTTATTAAGTACCTCTTTACTAAAGCCGTTTACAATTAATGCAATAGCTTTTTCTGTAGGTATACCTCTTTGGTTGCAATAAAACACCTGGTCTTCTCCAATTTTACTTGTAGTTGCCTCGTGTTCTATTTTTGCCGATGTATTTTTAGATTCAATATATGGGAAGGTATGCGCTCCACAATTGTTACCCATCAGTAGGGAGTCACACTGGGAGAAGTTCCTGGCATTGTCTGCCCTGGCTCCTATTTGTACCAGTCCGCGGTAACTGTTTTGCGATTTACCTGCCGATATACCTTTAGAGATAATAGTACTCTTGGTGTTTTTACCTAAGTGTACCATTTTAGTACCCGTATCTGCCTGTTGGAAGTTATTGGTAACAGCAATAGAATAAAATTCTCCTACCGAGTTATCTCCTTTAAGTATGCAGCTTGGGTATTTCCATGTTACAGCACTTCCTGTTTCTACCTGCGTCCACGAAATTTTTGCGTTTTTCTCGCAAAGCCCTCTTTTGGTCACAAAGTTAAATACACCACCTTTACCCTCTTTATTACCAGGGAACCAGTTTTGTACTGTAGAGTATTTAATCTCGGCATCATCCATCGCAATAAGCTCTACCACTGCAGCGTGCAACTGGTTCTCATCACGTGATGGAGCAGTACAGCCTTCAAGGTAGCTAACATAACTGCCTTCATCAGCAATTACAAGCGTACGCTCAAACTGTCCTGTTCCTGCCTGATTGATCCTAAAGTAAGTAGAAAGTTCCATTGGACAGCGTACTCCTTTAGGGATATAGCAGAAAGATCCGTCTGAAAACACAGCCGAATTAAGCGCAGCATAAAAGTTATCTTTTTGCGGTACTACAGTTCCTAAATATTTTTTTACTAATTCCGGATGCTCTTTGATAGCTTCGGAAATTGGACAAAAAATAATGCCTTTTTCTGCAAGTGTCTTTTTAAATGTTGTAGCTACAGAAACCGAATCGACAACAATATCCATAGCAACATTATTCATCATCTTCTGTTCATCTACAGAGATGCCAAGTTTTTTATACATTGCCAATAACTCCGGATCTACATCTTCCAGCGTTTTATTTGGATCAATTTTCTTAGGTGCAGAATAATATGATATTGCCTGGAAATCAGGCTTGGTATAATGCACATTAGCCCATTCCGGCTCGGTCATTAATACCCATGCACGATAAGCCTCAAGGCGCCAATCGGTCATCCATTCGGGCTCTTCCTTTTTCTTAGAAAGTGCACGAACAACATCTTCGTTAAGCCCAATGGGGAATGTTTCAGATTCAATATCGGTATAAAAACCATACTCGTACTCTTTGTTTTCGAGTTCGATTTTTAATTCCTCTTCAGTATACTTACTCATTATCTTATTGTTTCAGGTTTAAAGTTTCAGGTTCAAGGTTGCTCACTCAAATCCAAAACACTACTGAAATCCTTTTTTAAATTTTATTAAATCAAAAGTTTTTACTCCAGGTCGCCAAGCAACTTTAAACCCGAAACTTTAAACCTCTACAGAGAGAAGCTCTCCCCGCAACCGCATGTACGGTTTGCATTAGGATTGTTAAATACAAAACCTTTACCGTTAAGTCCTCCCGAATATTCCAGGATAGTACCTGCCAAATACAGGAAACTTTTTTTATCTACGGCAATCTTTATATCGTTATCCTCAAATACTTTATCATTTTCGCCCAGGGCTTTGTCAAACTTCAAATCATATGACAAACCTGAACAACCACCACTTTTTACGCCTACTCTTACATAGTCGGTAGAAGGATTAAAACCTTCATCTTCCATAAGAAGCGCCACTCTTTTTTTCGCTGTTTCAGATACTTTTATCATAATACAATAACTTATAATTAATCTAAATTGATTGCAAAGATACCACATTTTTGTATAATGCAATAATAGGTGCCTTTTTTCTCTTTATGATGTTATAATCAAAGCTTATGCCCATTTTTACTGTAAAATTCTTAATTTGGCTTCCTAAATTTACAGTAATGAAATTATACCCAATAGAGAGCGGCAATTTTAAGCTCGACGGCGGCGCTATGTTTGGCGTTGTTCCTAAAACAATTTGGAATAAAACCAATCCGGCAGACGATAATAACCTGATAGACATTGCAGCAAGATGCCTGTTAATTGAAGACAACAACAAGCTTATACTGGTAGATACCGGAATGGGCAACAAGCAAAACGACAAGTTTTTTGGTTACTATTCGCTTTGGGGCGATCATAGTATCGATAAATCATTGGCCAAGAATGGTTTTAACCGTGATGATATTACCGATGTATTTATGACGCACCTGCATTTTGACCATTGCGGCGGTAGTGTACAATGGAACAAGGATCGTACAGGTTATGAACCTGCATTTAAAAACGCTAATTTCTGGACAAACAAAAACCATTGGGAATGGGCAACTAAACCTAATGCCCGCGAAAAAGCATCTTTTCTTACCGAAAATATATTGCCAATGCAGGAAAGTGGTCAATTAAAATTTATTGACAGACCCGATGCCGGTTTTATAGAACAATCTGAACTTGGATTCGGAATATTTTTTGCCGACGGACATACCGAAAAACAAATGATACCGCATTTAAACTATAATGGAAAAACCATTGTTTTCATGGCCGATCTGCTTCCTACTGCCGGACACATTCCGTTACCCTATGTAATGGGATATGATACCCGCCCGTTGCTTACCATAGATGAAAAAGCACGATTTATGAACACCGCAGCAGATAAGGGTTATTACTTATTTCTTGAACATGATGCACATAATGAAATAATTACAGTAGAACATACCGAAAAAGGCGTTCGATTAAAAGAAACTTTTAGCTGTTCCGATATTTTTTAAAAATCTTTACCCGCCACTACTCTGGCGGGTATTTTTTTGAAGTGTTTTACTAAAAATTCATTTTTTTCTGCAACCTCTTACAAACATTCGACATGAAATTTTTCACGATGAAAAGACAAGAACAGACGACGAAAAGAAGCTTTCTAAGTATTTTCTGTAAAAAAAAACGAAATAAACTGTAACAATAGTATTTAAATGGAGTCTATTATAGTGCCGGGTAGTTTTTAAGCTGCCGGAACAAGCACTACTATACAGGCATTAGCCTGTATGTTTAAATAAAGGAATCTCCGCAGGGGGCATTGAAATAGATTGAGTTAGTATACAATCCTACAGCAATATAACGCTGCGGGTTCCTCTATTTAAACACTATTATTTATCCCACAAATCTTTTTAGCAAAAAAACCTTTCTCCTTAAATTAATTAATGAACAGGGGTATAAATGCTTAAATAAGCACAATCTTTTTACTATGGTGATATACTAATTTAATGTTAATAACTACTTTTGTGTAACATAATCAGAATAATTTAGACCAATTTTCTAAATAGTAAATCCATTAGTATGAAATTCAGATCAATTTACCTGTCGGTAGCATTGGCATTAGCCCTTGCAAGCTGCGGTACATCAAAAATTACGGCAGAACCTATTGCCATTAAAACACCTATAGTTGCTAAAAAAGCAGCCCTTGCAGAAAATCAGGAAAAACGTTGGAGTCACCTAGATATTATTAAAGACAGTATTCCCGGAATGAGTGTTGATAGAGCTTATGAATTACTTAAAGGTAAAAAAAGTACTAAAGTAGTTGTAGGTGTTGTTGACTCTGGTGTAGATATAGCACACCCTGATCTTAAAGATGTAGTGTGGACAAACGCTAAAGAGATTCCTGGAAACGGAATTGATGATGATAATAATGGTTATATAGATGACGTTCACGGATGGAACTTCCTTGGAAATGCAGAGCATGAAAACCTTGAGTATGTTCGTATCCTTAAAAAAGGAGATGACGGATCTGCAACTTATAAAAGAGCTAAAGCAGAACTTGATAAAGAACTAAAAGAAGCTCAGGCCGGAAAACAGCAAATGGATTTTATAAATAAAGCCGACCAAAAAATAAGAGCTGAACTTAAAAAAGACAATTATACTGTAGAAGATCTTAAAGGCCTTACTTCATCAGACCAATTGGTTAATGCGGTTAAACCACAACTTATTCAAATATTATCATCTATTTCAAAAGAAGAATTTGATAAAGAGATAAAAGGGGGTAAAGAACATTATGATGATCAAATCGAATACAATTTAAATCTAAAATTCGACGGGCGTAAAATTGTTGGTGATAACCCAGATGATATAAACGATAAAAAATACGGTAATAATAATGTAACCGGTCCTGTTGCAGAAGGTGCTAAACACGGTACTCACGTAGCGGGTATTATCGCTCAGGGAAGAGGCAACAACATAGGTGGCGACGGTGTTGCCAGCAACAATGTTGAAATAATGGCTGTACGTGCTGTGCCAGATGGTGATGAGTACGATAAAGATATTGCTCTTGCAATTCGTTATGCTGTAGACAATGGTGCAAAAGTAATTAACGGAAGTTTTGGTAAATATTTCTCAACACACAGTGATTGGGTATATGATGCTATTAAATATGCTGCAGACAAAGATGTTCTTATAGTTTGTGCAGCCGGTAACGAAGGTATGGATCTTAACGAAGGTGGCGGCGTTAAAGAACGTTACCCTAATGACAATAGATTAAGCCCTAACGAAATTGCTGATAACTTCCTTACAATAGGTGCTATTAGCTATAACTACGGACCAGAACTTATTGCTGATTTTTCTAACTACGGTAAAACCGATGTAGATGTATTTGCTCCGGGAGTAAGAATTTATGCTACAACTCCAGAAAACAAATATGAGTTTTTACAAGGAACATCTATGGCTTCGCCAAACGTAGCAGGTGTAGCAGCACTTATTCGCTCTTACTACCCTAACCTTAAAGCGGGTCAGGTTAAGCAAATTATAATGGAGTCTGGTATTCCTGTTAGTATTGATGTTAACCTTGGAGGTGATCCTTCAGACAAAAGATCATTTAGCGAATTATCAAGGACTGGTAAAATTGTAAATGCTTACAATGCTCTTATTCTTGCCGATAAGATGTCTAAAAAATAATACAATCAAAAATTTTCATAGATGGAAGGGCGCAATCCCTTCCATTTTTTTTATTTTTAGCCCATGAAAAAATTACTATTACTTGCAGTATTAACGGTTTCTGGCCTTTATGCTCAAAATAATCCTAATCCAGGCTACTGGCAACAACATGTTGATTACAAAATGGAACTTTCCATGGATGTAAAAAATTACCGTTACAACGGTAAGCAGGAGCTGGTATATACTAATAATTCTAAAGACACTCTTGACCGTGTTTTTTACCATCTGTACAATAATGCTTTCCAGCCTGGAAGCGAGATGGATGCCCGCCTTAAAGCCATAGCAGATCCTGACAAAAGGATGATGAAAAGCTTTAAAAACGGTACAGAAACCGTTAAGGAAAGCCGTATAAGTACTCTAAAACCTGATGAAATAGGTTACTTAAAAATAACGAACCTTAAACAGGATGGTGCAATTGTGGCAAACAAAGTAGCCGGAACAATACTGGAAGTTAACCTTGCTAAACCATTATTACCTGGGAAATCAACTATATTAACCCTTGATTTTGAAGGGCAGGTACCATTACAAATTCGCCGAAGCGGAAGAAATTCTGAAGAAGGTGTTGCGCTTTCTATGACGCAATGGTATCCGAAAATGGCCGAATACGATTTTGAAGGCTGGCACGCAGATCCTTATATTGCCCGTGAGTTTCATGGAGTATGGGGTAATTTTGATGTAAAGATCACTATCGATAAAGATTTCACCATTGGCGGAAGCGGCTATTTACAAAACAAGAACGAAATAGGTAAAGGCTATGAAGATAAAGGCGTTGAGGTTAAGTATCCTAAAAAAACCAAAACCCTTACATGGCATTTTATTGCACCAAATGTACATGATTTTGCCTGGGGTGCAGATAAAGAATATATTCACGATATGATTATGGGTGAAAACAATGTAGAGCTTCACTTTTTCTACAAAAACAACCCTAAATATCTGGAAAACTGGAAAAAAATGCAGCCAAAAACGGCAGAGCTTCTTTCCTTTTTCAATAAACACGTAGGCCCGTACCCATACAAACAATATTCTGTTGTTCAGGGTGGCGATGGTGGTATGGAATATGCCATGTGTACGCTTATTACCGGAAACCGCAGTTATGGCAGCTTAGTAGGCGTTACAGCACATGAATTTGCTCACTCCTGGTTTCAGCATGTATTAGCGAGTAACGAATCCAAACACGAATGGATGGACGAAGGCTTTACCTCTTACATTTCTGATCTTGCCATGCGTACCGTTCTTCCTCCAAAAGATGCAAAAGAATTGGAAGCGAGCCCATTTGCAGATGCTTATTCTAACTATTATTACATGGTATCTACGGGTAGAGAGCAACCACAAACTACACACCCGGATCGTTTTGAAGAGAACATGATTTATGGTATTACCGCTTACAGTAAAGGAGAAGTTTTTCTTTCGCAATTAGGCTATGTAATTGGACAGGATAAATTGGAACAAACTATAAAACGCTATTATGCAGATTATAAGTTTACCCACCCTACCCCAAATGACGTTAAGCGAACTGCCGAAAAAATTACAGGCGCTCACTTAGACTGGTATTTACAGGACTGGACACAAACTACCAATACTATTGATTACAGCTTAAAACTAAGCGAGGAAGGAAACAATACAAAAGTAACTTTACAAAGAATTGGCCGTATGCCAATGCCTATTGATATTATTGCTGTGTATGAGGATGGTACCCAGGAAAGTTTTTATGTGCCACTACAAATGATGCGTTACATAAAAGATAACCCATTCCCTAATGTTAAAAGAACGGTATTAGGCAATTGGGACTGGTCATATCCAACATTTGAGTTTACAATAAACAGGCCGCTAAAAACGGTTAAGGTTATGATGATAGACCCTAGTGAAACAATGGCCGATGTAAACAAAGAAAACAATGTTTATACACCAAAACCAGAGTAAACTATCAAAATAGAGATCAAAAAAGCCGTTCATAAGTTATGAACGGCTTTTTCTTTAATGTGTAGCCTAAGAATTAAAATAAATCGTAAAAAACCCTCTGATTGTTATCTTCAGAGGGTTTCCAAAAGCAAATAAATTTACTTTTGTATATAATGGCACTAAAAAATTATTTAGATTTTTTAGCTGGATCTGCCTTTTTAGCTTCTGTTTTTTCTTCCTTTGCAGGCGTTGCAACTTTAGCTGGTGTCGCAACTTTAGCCTCTGTAGCTGGTTGAGCTTTTACAACTGTGGCAGGCGTTGCTTCTTTTTTAGTAGTTGCTGCTTGTTCTGATTTTTGTACCGGTTGTTTTGCTGGTTGAACTTTTGCAGGCTGTTCTTGTGCCATTGCTACAACTCCTGTAAGCATAAGTGCACTAATAAATAACTTTTTCATGTATAGAATATTTTTAATTACGTTTTATACTTATAGATAGCGCAAGTTTAATGCCGTACTATATTCGTCCTTAAACCTCATCAATAAACAAAAAATAAAACACTATTAATCAGAGCATTACATTCATTAGAGGCGCACAAATAGCACTGTCCAAAAAACACCACATTATGTGGAATATGTAGAATTTTAAGTAAATTATTGTAGAAATTCAACAGTATCATATTAATCATTTCAGTTTGTCAAAAACAAACTTGATTTAGGAACATAGAATTAAGTCAATAAAGGAAGATCTCAATTCTAACATCTTAAATAAATACTACCTTTGCATCCATGGAGAACAGGCCCTTTACCTACCCTAAAAACGAAAAGCTTAAAAGCCGTACCACGATAGACCTTATGTTTACCGAAGGTAAGTCTGTTTCCAAATATCCTTTACGATTGGTATATGTACCCTTGGATAGTACCGAAGATGTGCCTCTTAAAATGGGTGTGTCGGTTTCTAAAAAGCATTTTAAAAAGGCCCATGACCGTAATTATTTTAAGCGTGTATTGCGTGAAACTTATCGCCATCATAAGCATATTATTATAGACAGGCTTGACAAGCCTTATGCCTTTATGTTTTTTTACCAAACCAAAGACCGTCTTTCGTTTGAAGAAATAAACACCAAAACCATTCAGCTTTTCGAAAAGTTTGCCGCACAGGAACAGCTTTAATACATTACTTATTAGCGTTTTGTACTAAGTGCCATTCTTTTACGTTGTAGGGTAAAACACCAGCCCTATGAAAAACACCATTTACACTTTAATGCTTTTATTGGCACTTACTGCCTGTAATAAAAACGGTAATGCTGAAGCTATTACTCTGGAAACAGCTGCCGAGGATGCTGCAATGGCATCGGGAAAAGCAACAGATGAAGCTTCAACTACGCTACAAGCTGCAAGCGCAACCCCTGAAGCAGCTTACCCCTCTCAAAAAATAATTAAAAATGCAAATATCCGTTTTGAAACCGAAGATCTTTCGGCAACTGCCCAAACCATTAACAAGGCAGTAAAAAAATATAGCGCACAAATACAAACTGATGCTGAAGGCAGTAACGGTTTTTCCCTTACAAGGAGTATGATCGTAAGAATACCATCGCAACATTTTGAGCCTTTTATTGCAGAGATTAGTAAAGGCGTAAAGTATTTTGACACCAAAGAAATATCATCGGAAGACGTAACAGAGCAATATATAGATATTGAAGCACGCGTAAAAGCTAAAAAAGTACTGGAGGCGCGTTATCTGGAACTTATTGGTAAAGCCAAAAAAGTATCGGAAATATTGGAGATAGAAAAAGAACTATCTGCCATTCGTGAAGAAATCGAAGCAAAAGAAGGCCAGTTACGCTACATGAAAAACAGAGTAGCCTTAAGCACTGTAACCATAGAATTTTACAAAAAAACGGCTGAATTACCTGACGCTACTGTGTCCTACGGCTCTAAAATGTGGAATGCTGTAAAATCGGGTTTTAATGGTATTTCAAGTTTCTTCATTGGTTTACTGTACATATGGCCTTTTATCCTTATTTTCGTAATTGCATTTTTTATCATCAGAAAAAAATTAAAGAAAAAGAAATAACATGTTGAAAGGATTAAAGAGAAGATATATACTTCCGGTTGTAGCTGGGGCCTTTCTGTTTGTAGGAGCAAGTTTTAAAGAAGATTTTTTTGAAATTGCCAAACAAATAGAAATATTTACCACACTGTTTAAAACCGTAAACAACAACTATGTAGACGAGGTAAACCCAGGACAGCTAATGGATAAAGCCATTAAAAATATGCTGACAGACCTGGATCCCTATACCGTTTACTTTAACGAGCAGGATGTTGCAAAATTTAAAATAAACAATACCGGAGAATATACAGGCATAGGTGCGCTTATAACCCGTAAAGAAGGTAAACTTATTATTAAAGAGCCTTATAAAGACTATCCGGCTGATAAGGCAGGCTTAAAAGCAGGTGACGAAATAATACAGATAGGCGATATAAATCTTGCCGAATTTAAGGAAGATGCTGGCGAATTGCTTAAAGGCAGTAAAAACACGGCAGTAGATATAAAATACATTCGCCAGGGTAAAACCAATTCAACGCAAATAGTATTGAATTCGGTAGATATAAAAGCGGTTCCTTTCTTTGCGATGGTAGATAAAGAAACCGGTTATATTGTTTTATCTCAATTTAATGCCAAAGCATCTGCCGAAACTAAAGCCGCTTTACTACAGCTTAAAGCCGATGGTGCTAAAAACATTATACTGGATCTTAGAGGTAATCCGGGTGGATTACTTAATGAAGCGGTAAACATCTGTAATTTGTTTGTTCCTCAAAACGAGATTATTGTTACTACAAAATCTAAAAACGAAAACTATAATAATACCTATAAAACAACGAAAACTCCTGTAGATACAGAAATTCCTTTAGTTGTTTTAGTAGATGGAGGAAGTGCTTCGGCATCAGAAATTGTTTCGGGTGCGCTTCAGGATCTTGATCGTGCTGTTATAGTGGGCAGCAGAAGTTTTGGAAAAGGATTGGTACAACGCCCGCTCGACCTTACTTACGGCACCCAGGTTAAAGTTACTATTTCCCGTTACTATACGCCATCTGGCAGAGGTATTCAAGCGTTGGATTATACCCATAAAGATGCCGACGGTAAAGCAATACGCATCGACAAAAAAAACTACAACGCTTTTAAAACGAAAAGAGGCAGAACTGTTTATGATGGCGGTGGAATATTGCCAGATGTTGAACTGGAAGAATCTAAACAAAGTACCATTGCAGATGCCTTGATAAAAAGCGATGGTATATTTAATTATGCCACAACGTTTTATTACAAAAACCCGAACTTGGGTACTACAATACCTAATGTTACCGATGCCGATTTTGAGGCTTTAAAACAGTCGTTGAAAAAAGATAAATTTGAGTTTGATACCGAAACCGAAAAAGCTCTAAAAGCAGCGATGGAAGTTGCCAAAAAGGAAAAAATAGATGCCAGTATCGCTCCTGAATACCAACAACTGCTTGTTGCGCTTCAAAAAAGCGAAGAAAAAGAGCTTAACACTCATAAACAGGAAATAAAACAACTCCTGACTGATGAACTTATTAAGCGTTATCAATATAAAGAAGGATTGTATAAATATTATACAACCAGTAATACAGAAATAAAAAAAGCGGCTGCTTTACTAGCTAATACTGCTGAGTATAACAAGCTTCTTTCAAAATAAAAATCACTTCCCCTTCCTTCTTACAGGAAGGGGTTTTTTATTAAAACTAAATTATTGCGGGTTAATCTCGCAAATTTTGTAAAAACGTATACCTTTGTCCTTTAATTTAAATTTATCGTGAGCACCAATCACATACAACTCAACAAGGTAACTGCAGCTGGTTTGTTGGTTACTTTGGGAATTATTTACGGAGATATAGGGACTTCCCCACTCTATGTAATGAAAGCAATAATAGGCAATCAACCTATTCAGGAACAAGTTGTTCTTGGTGCTTTGTCCTGTATCTTCTGGACACTTACATTACAGACCACTTTAAAATATGTGTTCCTTACACTAAAAGCCGATAATAAAGGTGAAGGCGGAATTTTTTCGCTCTACACCCTGGTAAAGCGCCTTAAGAAAAAAGGGCTCATTGTGCCTGCTATTATTGGAGGTAGCGCACTATTGGCAGATGGAATTATAACACCTCCTATATCGGTATCCTCCGCTATTGAAGGGCTTAAAAAATACCAACCCCAACTTGATACCGTTCCTATTGTAATCGGAATATTATTTGGTCTGTTCTTTATACAGCGATTTGGAAGTACCTTTATTGGTAAGTTTTTTGGACCAATGATGTTTATTTGGTTTGGTATGCTTGGAATTCTTGGTGTTGCACACGTGTTCCATAATGTGTCTGTATTCGAAGCACTTAATCCATACTATGCTATCCACCTGCTGAGTATACACCACGAAGGTTTTTATGTACTTGGTTTTGTATTTTTATGTACCACCGGAGCCGAAGCCCTATATAGTGATATGGGACACTGTGGTAGAAGTAATATTCGTATAAGCTGGATTTTTGTGAAATCCATGCTGGTGCTTAACTATTTTGGACAAGGAGCTTATCTTATCGCTCATTCCGGCAAGACTCTATCTACACTAAGTGGCAGTGAAGCAAATCCTGGTAACCCTTTTTATTTACTAATGCCGGATTGGTTTTTACCATTTGGTATTGCCATTGCTACATCGGCAGCAGTTATTGCATCTCAGGCGTTAATAAGTGGTTCGTTTACTCTTATAAGCGAAGCCATGAGACTTAATTTCTGGCCTAAAGTGTCGGTAAAATTTCCTTCAAACTTAAAAGGTCAACTTTACATACCATCTATCAACTGGTTACTATTTTTAGGATGTGTGTTTATTGTACTACATTTTAAAGAATCAGGAAATATGGAAGCCGCTTACGGTCTTGCTATTGTACTGTGTATGCTTATGACCACTACCCTACTGGGTTATTATATGGTTATGAGGCGTTACAACAAAATACTCATAATTTTTATAATGGCAGTTTATTTCTCTATTGAAATATCCTTCCTTATTGCTAACATGAGTAAATTTCACCACGGTGGTTATGTATCACTTATTATTGCAGGATTACTTGCTTTAGTAATGTCGGTATGGTTTACGGCAAAACGCATCCGTAGTGAATATACCGAGTTTACCAAAATTGCCAATTACAAAACAGTATTATCAGAGCTTAGCAACGATATGTCTATCCCTAAATATGCTACGCATTTGGTATATATGACCAATGCAAGCAGAGGCGATGAAATTGAATCGAAAATTATTTATTCGATACTACAAAAAAGACCTAAACGGGCAGATATTTATTGGTTTGTACACGTAAATGTGGTAGACGAACCTTACAAAATGGAGTATCGTGTACGCGAAATTATGCGAGACGACGTTATTAGAGTAGATTTTTATCTGGGCTTCCGTGTGGCGCCAAGAATTAACCTGATGTTTAAGAACGTTGTAAAGGATATGGTGAAGCGTGGCGAAGTAGATATTACAAGCCGTTACGAATCGCTTAACCGTAACAATGTAATAGGCGACTTTAAGTTTGTTATTATTGAGAAATTCCTTTCTTATGACAACGACCTGCCTTGGTATGAAAGGATTATCCTTGATATTTATTTTGTATTGAAAAAAGTCAGCCTTTCAGAAGGACGTGCATTTGGTCTTGACAGCAGCTCGATAAAAGTTGAAAAATTCCCAATAGTTATTCACCCACCGGAGGATATCAATTTGGCAAGAATAGACGAAAACAATACAACACAGCCTCAAAATTGATGAAAAAATCACTTTGCCTACTATTATTACTTTTAATTTCTAACCTAACATTTGCTCAGGAAGAAACGGTTTATTCGGTATATTTCGATGTAAACAAATTTAATCTTGACGACAAACAGGGCAATAATGTAGTGGCTTTTATTAAAGCCATTGATACTGCCCGTATAGAAGCCATTCAGATTTATGGTTATTGTGATGATCGTGGTAAAGACGAATATAATTTTAAACTGTCTACAAACAGGGCAAATACCATTAGGGATACGCTTTTAGGACGTGGCATAAAAAACAAGATCATTGTCACTATTGAGGGCAAAGGACGTATTCTTCTTGAAGAAGATATTGACAATGTGACCGAAGCACGCTCTAAAAATCGTCGTGTAGACGTTACAGTAAACTTTAAGCCGCTTCCTCCGCCTAAGTTAGAGCCAGGAGTATATAATGCCCTTAAAAAGGATTTAATTGCGGGAGATCGCGTTTATTTGGATAATATACTTTTTGAACGTGGAAGTAGTAAGCTTACCACAAAATCCAAACAGGAACTCGATAAAATGGCTAGTTTTTTACTTAAATACAAAAGCCTGCAATTCGAGATACAAGGACACATTTGCTGTACCCCAAGTTTTCAAAAAGAAGCCATCGATAAAGATACCCGTAAAAGAGAACTTTCTAAAAACAGGGCTTTTGCCGTTTATAAATATTTAGTGTCTAAAAAAATAAGTCCAAACCGCATGACCTACAAAGGCTATGGTAATACCGTACCTCTTGGAAAAGGCACAGAATATGACAGAAGAGTTGAGCTTATGATTACTAAGGCATAGTTTAGATTATCCGTAACACACCCCTAACCTCTCTCAAGAGGGAATAACTTCACTCATACGTTCTCACTTTTCTATATGAAAGTAAGCAGGTTTGAGTGTTCCCCTCTTGAGAGGGGTTAAGGGTGTGTAATAATTATTCATAAGACTTCTTTTAAAACAAATAACCCGCAAAGACAATTTGCGGGTTATTTGTTTTTTGTGCTACTAAACACTAAATTATTCTTTATGCATTCTTATGTGCGGAATATCATCTTCAAGATATTGTTCACCATCCTGAACAAAACCATGTCCTTCATAAAACTTTTTAAGATATAATTGAGCCGATATAGTTATTGCCGAGGTGTTATAATGTTCTGTAATTCCTCCAATAGCAGCAGTCATAAGACTATGTCCCCATTTACGGTCGCGGTATTCCGGACCAATAACCACTCTCCCTATCGAAGCATTATCAAAGTAATCGCCAGGAGCAAACAAACGAACATAAGCAACAATATTGCCCTCAAAGCTGCCTAAAAGGTGTAATGCTTTTGTGTCCTTACCATCGATATCCTGATAAACGCAGTTTTGCTCTACCACGAACACTTCACTTCTTAATTGTAGTGTTTGGTATAGTTCGGGAACAGAGAGCTCGTTAAATCGCTTTATTTTGAATATTGGATTCATAAAAATTTTACCGACTTGATTATAGACTCTAATTCGATAATCAAATCTCTTTTTGGTGAAGAAGGGCTATAAATAAAGCCTTCTATTATAAGATAACAATTATGCTTGTCGTCCCTTATAGCATAATTAAGAAATGGGCCATTCATAAAATCGTTTTCCATTTCCCAGTTACCTCGGGTTTCGAATGTACGTTTATCTTTAAAGCTGGTCATGAAAATATAAGGCGAATAGGCTTCCTCTGTAACCATATGTGTACCCTGTTCCTGCCCGTGAATGTATTTTTCACCGATAGAATCGCGCATAGTAATTATATTGCTTACAATAGTTTTATTGCGCTCAATAACATCATAAGGCACTTTGTATATCAGGATATTAGTATTTCCGCTCGGAATATCCTTTTTAAGCCATAAAAAATTATTGTCTTGCAAGGCATAGTTATAAGTGGACGGTACTTTAATGGAAATATTGTACAGCTTATTAAGCTTTTCTTCACTTAAAAGTCCATGCTTGACGTGTCGTTCCTGGTTTTCCTTAATCTCCGTTTGCTTAATCGTACGGATAATTTCATCCGAATGGATATTTATAAGCTCCAGGATCTCATCTATAGACTTTCCGGTAATGGTAAATACGTTTTGAGGCGCACAAAAACTGTTGCGCTTAAACTCAAAATCGTTGTTAATAGCTTTATCGATTACAATAATGTTACGGCCTTTTTTAAGAGATCCGTCAAACGATTTATCGTGTAGCTGATTAAGGGTAAAAAGAGGCTCTTCCTGAGTTAGGCCATCTACGGGTGCGGCAAGTTTTTTGCGCAGGCTATCGCCTACCTCGCCATTCCATAGTGCATCGCTTATTACAATTGAAATTTCATTAATATTGCCTTTGGAAGCATCAGCATCTTCATGCTTATCACTGTTACAGGCCATACAACAAAGAACAAAAACAAATAAAACGGTTTGTTTTAGCCTTTTCATCAGGATTAATTTTCTCAAGGATTAATTCACCTCTACTACTTTTAACTTCATTCCCGGCTGAATACTTTCACCCTGAATTTTGTTCCAGCTTTTAAGGTTTTCTACAGTAACTCCAGGGTGTTTTTTGGCAATACTAAATAATGAGTCGCCTTTTTGTACAATGTACATACGTTGTTGCTCATAATTAAATTCCTTAGCCCTTTTATTTTCTTTTTCTTTTGCCGTAGCAACAGCTGTTTTAGTTTCAACAACTACTGCTTCTTCCGCAGTTTCTTCGGTTGCGTTTGTATCTTCTGTATTGGTTGTAGCAGCTACAGCAGTTTTAGCATTTGCAACATCCTTAACTTCTTTAAAGGCAATAGCTTCTTCTTTTACAGGAGTAGTAACCATTATTGTTTTCTGGATCTTTATCCTTTGACCTGCCATAATGTTGTTACCTCTTATTTTGTTCCATTTTCTAAGATCTGCAACACTAACATCATATTTATTGGCAATAGCTCCTAAATTATCACCACGTTTTACAACATACGTTTTAGTAGATACCGATCGTTCTTTTTTAGAAGACGATGTGCTTGCCAAGCCTTTAGAAGAGCTACCTCTTTTTGCAGAAGCAATAGCAGTTTCTGATCTATCAAGAAAATAAGGTTTTTCCCTTTTGTTTTCTTCGAAATCTATGTAAGCATAAATTGCATTTTCGTTCGACGCGAATAATCCAATTTTATCCTGAGGCAGTCTTAAATAATGAGGTTTCTCTTTAGTAAACGGAATAACATCAAGTTTATAGATCGGATTCAATAATTGTAATTGAGATACCGGAACGTCAAGTAACTGAGCAACCTGTTTAAACGACATTTGACGTTTAACCATTATGGTATCGGTTTCGAAGTATGTTAATGGTGCTTTTTTAGCATTTATTCCGTGTTCTTTAGCATATTCGTAAATATACATAGTAGCAAGGAAGGTAGGCACATACGCCTGAGTTTCTTTAGGAAGGTTTTTTCTGATATTCCAGTAGTTGCTATACGTTCCAGAACGACGGATCGCTTTGGTAACATTACCCGGGCCAGCATTATATGATGCTAAAACCAGGTCCCAATCTCCAAAAATATTATAAAGGCTGGACAGGTATTGGCATGCAGCTTCTGTTGCTTTTAAAGGATCACTTCTTTCGTCAACATAGCTGTTAACTTCAAGATTGTACTGTTTACCGGTAGGGTACATAAACTGCCAAAGACCGGTTGCTCCTACTCTCGATTTTGCTCTTGGATTAAGAGCAGACTCTATAACGGCAAGGTATTTAATTTCTATTGGCACATTGTATTTAGCAAGGCGCTCTTCGAACATAGGAAAATAATATTCAGAGATAGCCATTAGTCGCTCGTACGATTTTGGCCTGTTCTTTAAATACGATTTTATAATATTCTCTAATCCTTTGCTATACTCTATGTTAAAAGGAGATTTAGCATCCATTTTTGCTAATCTTTCTTTTAAAAGCTCTGTTGAAAGGTTATAATCTACATCAACATCAGGATTAACCCTTAAAAGGTCGTCCTGCATGTTTTCAAAAAGATCCTGATTAACCAATTCTTTCATCCAAAGGCTGTCTAAACAAACAGCGTCACTATGGTTGCTAAAGGTTGATTTTATAGAATCTAAAAACGATAATTTAATTTCGGGTGTAACGACAGCAATGTCTGCCTGAGCACTTTCCTGAGCAAAACCTGCAAAGGATAATAATGCAAAAACAACTGACAGTGTTTTCTTTTTATTCATCTAATTTACTTTTTTAATAAGTTAAATTACAATGTCTTACAAAGTAACAAAGTAGGTTATAACTTCAAATTTTAATTTCTATTGTAAACTTTAACACTCTTAGTCAAGTATTGCAGCAATACCTGGTAGTGTTTTGCCTTCCAGCATTTCGAGCATGGCACCGCCTCCGGTAGACACATAACTCATTTTTGGCTCAAGGCCAAACTGCTTCACTGCAGATACCGAATCGCCTCCTCCAACTAGTGAAAATGCGCCTTTATCTGTAGCCTCTGCAATAAAATTTCCTAACTCTATGGTGCCATTGGCAAAATTTTCCATCTCAAATACCCCTAGTGGGCCGTTCCATAAAATGGTTTTGGACTCCAGGATAACCTTTTTAAAATTCTCTAACGATTTTGGTCCGGCATCAAGGCCTTGCCATCCATCAGGAATTTCATTTACGGCAACCACTTTTGTGTTTGCATCGTTCTTAAATCCATCGGCAGCAATAACATCTACCGGTAAATGAATTTCTACATTTTTTTCTTTGGCTTTTGCCAAAATTTCCAGGGCCAGTTCCTGCTTGTCGTCTTCACAGATAGAGTCCCCTATTTTACCGCCCAGTGCCTTAATAAAAGTAAAGGTCATACCTCCGCCAATTATCAGGTGGTCAACTTTATCAAGAATGTTCTCGATAACCGTGATTTTAGACGAAACTTTAGATCCGCCCAAAACAGCCGTTACAGGCTTTTCACTATTTTTTAAAACCTTATCAAGGCTTTTTATTTCTTTAGCAAGAAGTTCGCCAAAAACTTTATTTTCAGGAAAATAATTTGCTATAATTGTTGTAGAAGCATGTGCACGGTGTGCCGTACCAAAAGCATCATTTACATAAACATCACCAAGTCCGGCCAGTTTTTTAGCAAAGCCTTCATCGCCAGCTTCTTCTTCTTTATAAAAACGAAGATTTTCAAGAAGTAGTACTTCTCCCGGTTTTAAATCTGCTGCTGCCTTTTCTGCTTCTGCTCCTATACAGTCGTTAACAAATTTTACGTTAACGCCTAAAATTTCAGATGTTTTAGCTACAATGTGCTTTAATGAAAACTTATCTTCTTTACCTTTTGGTCTGCCTAAGTGTGACATTAAAATTACACTTCCGCCGTCTTTTAAAATTTTATCGATAGTTGGTTTAGCAGCTTCAATTCTGGTAGCATCTATAACTGTAAAGTGCTCATCAAGAGGCACATTAAAGTCTACACGGATTACTGCTTTTTTATCTTTAAAATTAATATCGGCAAGGGTTTTCATTAAGGTTATTTTAGATGGTTTTGAATTTGAATAAAAGCAAATATAGGTTTTTATGTTAATAAATACCCAACTAATTGTTCAAAAAGATTTGTAATTATAACACAACTTGCTGTAAATCAAAAATATACACTAGTGTTAAATTGCGTGAAACGGTATTTTTATGTAACAAAATTTTCAAGCCGAATTATTATTACATTAGCTTTTGTAAAGCTTTTAATATTAAAAGATTGGCTGTCCTTGATTAGTTATAGTTGTATTGCTAAACCTAGCGTTTTGAAAGACCATCATATCGTTTTGAAAACAAATTTTCTAAGTTTTGACTGTATCACAAAATGCATTAGGTCTTATTTAAGCAGACATAGGGATTAAATTACAATGAGAAAATAATTACTGTTTTTAGAATGGCAGCTTTTACTTAGTCATTCGTCTTTGCAACTCTGCAACTATTTCAACTATATTTGCCTTATGCTTTTCTCAGAAATTTTAGGTCAGGATCATATAAAAAGCCATTTAACAAAAAGTGCCGATTCCACTCGAATTCCGCATGCACAACTGTTTATAGGCCCCGAAGGATCAGGCACATTGCCTTTGGCTATTGCCTATGCCCAATATATACTTTGTAAAAATACCGGTGGCGATAATGCTAACGGTAACGAGGCATGCAATTTAAAATTCAAAAACTTTTCGCACCCCGATCTGCATTTTGTGTTTCCGGTTGCGTCAAACAATGAAGTAAAGAGCCATCCCGTAAGTGCCAATTTTTTAAAGGCATGGCGCGAATTTATTTCTGAGACTCCTTACGGAAGCCTTTTTGACTGGTACAATAAAATTGATATTCAGAACAAACAAGGGCAAATAGGTGTAGATGAGGCGCATGAAATAATGAAATCGCTTTCACTAAAAGCCTATGAAGGCGGATATAAAGTAATGATTATCTGGATGGCCGATAAAATGAATATCGCCACTGCCAATAAGCTTTTAAAACTTTTAGAAGAACCGCCTGAAAAAACGGTATTCCTGTTAATTGCAGAAAGTCAGGACGATATCCTGCAAACAATACTTTCACGCTGCCAGATCTTAAATTTTGGCCCACTAGGCGAAAAGGCTATTATTGAAGCATTGGTTACGTACCAAAACATCGATCATAAAACAGCTTTAAAAGTGGCGCACCAGGCGCAAGGTAATTATAACAAAGCCTTACATATACTGGACAAAACAGATGACGGACTCCCATTTGAAGAATGGTTTGTACAATGGGTACGCGCCGCCTTTAGGGCAAAAGGAAACGCTGCTGCCATTCAGGATCTTATTGCCTGGAGCGAACAAATAGCAGGTATTGGCCGTGAGGCACAAAAACAATTTTTAAACTTTTGTATCGATATGTTCCGTCAGGCATTGCTAATTAATTACAATGCTAAAGAGTTGGTTTACATGGAACCTTCAGTAGAGAAATTCAAACTCGAAAATTTTGCCCCGTTCGTAAACGGAAATAACATCAATGATATTTTTAAAGAACTAAGCGATGCGCTATATCATATTGAGCGTAATGGCAACGCTAAAATAATCTTAACCGACCTATCCATAAAACTTACACGATTAATCCATAAAAAATAACAACCATGATCTCACAACCAGCAATTATAATTACATTACTTTTTCTTGCTATAACTTTCATCCAATCAGGTTACGATAAGGTTGCCGACTGGAAAGGCAATGTAGGATGGCTTACCGGCCACTTTGCAAAAACACCTATTAAAAATATGGTGCCACAATCCTTATTCCTGATTTTAGTACTTGAAATTTTAGCAGGTGCTTTTTCGGTAATCGGAGTAATCGAAATTCTTGTAAATGGTGGTACCGACTTTGCTTTTTGGGCAGGCGTTTTATCATGCGCCACATTGTTGTTCCTTCTGTTAGGACAACGTATGGCAAAAGATTATGATGGCGCTCGTACCATTGCCATTTATTTTATTCCGGCAGTTTTATTACTAAGCTGGCTGTAAATCAAAATTTTACAATTGTAATCCTTATAAAACAAAAAGGGATGAAAGTAATTACTTTCATCCCTTTTTGTTTTATATATCTCTTTGTCTGTCTAATATCGTTTCATACTTGCCCTGTACAACCTCAATTCGCCCCAGGTAAAGGCTTCGCCGTACATTTCTTTCAATCCATTCAGGGATTCGCCCTCAAAACCCTTAAAAGCCTCTGTAAGCGCCTCTAGTTTGTCTTTTGGCAGTACATCTTCAATCTTGGCCTTACCAACCTGTATAAGTCCCGCGAAGTGGCTTAAAATCGTCGTTTCGGTTAATTTCCTTTTAACAGCGATCTCAGGTATCGATAATCGCTGTAGCCATAGTTCATGCGTTTCTTCGAGTGTAGTTTTCTTTGGCTCAGTCGATTTTTTCTTTTTGGCAGTGTAACGTTCCGGTACTAAATCTTCTTCTTCTTCATCTCCGGCATCCATAAGTGTAACCGGATTCTGTTTCATTGTTCCACGAATAACATCCAGTTTTTTAGCCTTATAGTTTTGTATTTCGCCCGACATTAAATTATCCCTGCTTACTTCCTTTTCAGCCAAAACAATTTCCATAAGCAGTTTTGCTTTCATCAGGCGTAATGCAGAGTAGGTTTGCAACTCTTCTATTTCAGACAGTTCTTCATAAAAACCTTTGGCCTTTTTAAGGCGTTTTATCTCTTCCATTTTTTCCAGTACTCCCGTTGTTAAACGATCTATAACCGGGAAAAAATAGTTGTAAGCAGCGTTTACACGTTCAGCAACAAACTGCATATCAACTGGCTGTTGCCTAAAAATCTTTTGCAATTGCGCTACAAATTTCCCCGAAGCATCCATCAGGCCATGAATATTATTTTCCTGTCGGTGTGCCCATTCACGGTACTTGCCTTTAAGCGCCCTATCTGTTTGTTGCAAATAGCTCATCTTGTGCTTTTGCCATTCGGTAGCCAATTCGCCCCATTCAAAACTATTAATCAGGAAATTATAAATAAAACCAAGGGTTTCCCGTTTTAAAGAATTTTCCAGCTCATCATCCCCTGCTCTTGCCGATGCATAATCTATTACGTCGGCATCACTCGAAATGCCATTCATACGAAGCGGAGAAAGCAAAACAAGCCCCTCTAACGAGCGTAAACGCGAAAGCGCCACATAGGCTTGCCCTGGCATAAAAACCTGCGATACATCAAGCACAGCTTTGTCAAACGTTAAGCCCTGGCTCTTGTGTACCGTTATTGCCCAGGCCAGTTTTATTGGATAATGCACAAATGTGCCTAAAACATCTTCTTTAATCTCTTTGGTTTGCTCGTCAACAAAATACCGAACATTTTTCCATTCGTATTTCTCGGCTTCTATCGTTACATCTTCTTCCGGAAAATGTACCAGGATCTCATCTGTAGATAATGACTTTATAATCCCGATCTTCCCGTTGAAATAATTTTTCTCAGGAGAAGGATCATTTTTAATAAACATAACCTGCGCCCCTACTTTCAGTTTTAATTCATCCTCAACAGGATATATTTTTTCAGGGAAATCTCCTACAATTTCAGGATGAAAACTATATTGTTTTCCGTCCAGGCCTTCCAATGAATTTGCATTCATAGTATCTGCCTTAGCGTTGTGTGTAGTAAGCGTTATATAACCGGTATGTTTTGTGGAATCAAAATCAGGATCTACAAAACCGTTTAGTATTTTAACATCATCGGTCGTTATTACATTATTCCTCAAATTATTAAGAACATTAATAAACACGTCGTCCGTCTGTCTGTAAATTTTATTCAGCTCAATGTATAATGGCGGATCTTGCTGTACCACATGCGAATGAAAAAAGAATTTACCCCTGTAATATTTTCGCAACACTTCCCACTCCTCATTACGTACTACCGGAGGCAACTGCAGTAAATCGCCTATAAACAATACCTGAACTCCTCCAAAAGGAATGTTTTTTTTACGTACTGTCCTCAGCATAAAGTCAATAGCATCCAGTAAGTCGGCACGAAGCATACTTACCTCGTCTATAACCAACAGCTCCATATTATTTATTACCTGTAGCCTGTCTCCCCTCATTTTAAAGTGTCTGCGAAGCGTGTCTTTAGTTTCAAACTTCACAGAATCAGAGAATTGAGGCACTTCATCAAACTGTGGGATAAAACCCGAGAACGGTAAATGAAACATAGAATGTATGGTAACCCCACCAGCATTTAATGCTGCAATACCTGTAGGTGCAACCACCACCACATTTTTATGTGTTGTCCTAATAATTTCTTTTAGTAAGGTAGTTTTGCCGGTACCCGCTTTTCCGGTAAGAAAAATAGACCTATTTGTCTGATTTATAAACTTTAAAGCAAAAGATGCAGCTATCGAAGGGGTTTCCATTTGGCGTATATTGAGGGTCCAAAATTAGTCATTTTTGAGCAGACAACAGAGCAAAAAAAATGCTTCCGGATTAAGGGAAGCATTTATATATTTAGAAAATACTATTATTTCTTTTCTTCTTTTGCTGGTGTAGCTGTAGCGGTATCTTCTTTCTTAGCAGAACCTTTATAGCTGTCATTCAATTCTTTAAGGATTTTATCTGTAATATCGTAACCTTCTTTAGCATACATAACACTTACAACATCTCCTGTACCGTAGATGTAATCGTAACCGTTTTTCTTACCGTAATCCTTAACGTATTTCTTTATTTTGTTGATAAGGGTATCATTTTTAGTACCAAACTCATCTTGTAATTGCTTAAGCATAGTTTCCTGCATCATACCAAGCTCACGCTCTCTTTTTTGAAGCTCCTGCCCTTTTAACTGAGCCCATTGCTGTCCTTTAGCTCTTGCTTCTTCCTGAAAACTAGCTGCTTCCAGTTTAAACTGCTGTACTTTTGTATCAAGTTCCCTGCCCATCACTTCCTGCTTTGTTTTGCTTTGAGATTCAAGGTCTTTAAATTCATTATAATCCTGAACAAGTTTAGACGTATCTACATAAGCCGTTTTTAAACCTGCAGCAGTTGTACCTGCTTCTTTGTTGCATGAAATTACTGCCAGAGCAAAACCGAGTATCAATAGTGATTTTTTCATTTCCTGAATTTAGATTTATTTTAAAAATTTTGGTAAAAGTAATAATTAGTTGTCAAGTACCCAAAAAACACATTTTTCTAAGAAAATTTTAATATATAAGCAGTCTTTATAGGTATTATAATTTGCATAAGATTTATCAATCAATGCCCGCTTTAAATAAAGCCTCCTAACGAACGATCAAAATTTCGAGACCCAAAGACATGTTGTGCCTTCTGAAGCTTCAAAAAAACGATTTTATTTAGTTTTTAGACCTTTTTATGACATAAATATGTGAAGAATACTCAAAATTTCGAGCGGCTTTGATGTTCGACTTCAATCCTGTCAAAAAACCTCCTATAAAATTCATTTTCCCTGTTTCGTATTTTTCGGATAAAAGGCTCACATAAAAACTGTCAAATTTCATTGGCAATATTTTTATAAGCTCCATTCCCTGTTTTGCGAAAAGCAACTTTATGGATGTTTTAGAGAAATGCCATAAGTGTCTTGGCACATCATATGCTGCCCAAAAAATTCCGTAGTGCTGTGCATCGTACGATTTATAATTTGGCACCGCAATAATTATAGTTCCTTCTGGTCTTACAATTCTTTTTAATTCAGCAATTTGAGCTTCTACATCCGGTACATGTTCAAGAACATGCCACATTGTAATTACATCAATGGAATGATCTTCTATTTCAGAAAGGTCATTAGCAAACGAAACTCCTTTAGCCTGTGCAATTGCTTTTGCTTTTGGGCTAGGCTCTAACCCTTTTATATTCCATCCGTTTTTCTGAGCCATAACAAGAAAATCTCCTGTCCCGGCACCAATATCCAGTAATTTACCTTTAGCGGGGTTAAAATTCTGTACTAGTTTTATTTTATCCCGAAGTGCTTTTTGTTTTACAGTATGGTATAATTTTTCAAACATCGAGCGCTTTCCATCGGTATGCGAAATATAATCATCACTTTCATAATAGCCCGAAAGATTTTCTAATGCTGGTTGCGGATGCGTTTTTAGCAGCTGCAGATCTTCATCCATTAAAAGCTCGAATTCTTCTCCTGATACCGAATGGTCTTTTACCTTGAGGTAAATGTTATGTTTTGAAAAATCCATTAAATAGTATTGTATTCGTATTTTAATTCTTTAAGATATTTTATCACCATATTTTGATAAAGTGATCCTTCGGAAAGACAATCCTCGTTCGTATCATTAATAACAGATATGCCTAAAAAATCTGCCGACGATCCTATCCTGTTAGCCTCTGTCTCTACATTGGAGATCATAAACTGTGACGTGTCGAAATATTTTTCAAGTTCCGAATTCTCATATAAAAACACTTTAAAGCGGGTACCCTCAATTATTACGAAATACGAAATATCCTGTGTGTAGCCTACTTTATATTTTTGTCTTATAAACTCCTGAAATGGTGCTTTACGCTTATTGTTTTCGAAAACAAAGGCTGTAAGCCCATTTTCTTTGCCTAATATTTCTTTTCCGTTCGGCAGCAGTATATAATCATGTATCTCTACCGTATGCCTTGGTGTTATACAAGCCGTAAATAAAATCACGACTAAAAACACAAAAAACCCTTTTGTAAAAAGGGTTTTTAAAAATCGTTCCACGTGAAACATTGCCATTATCGTCCCATATGTATTAGGAGTACCGAAACATCACTTGGCGATACACCGCTAATGCGGGATGCCTGTGAGATCGTTACCGGTTTAATATTCTTTAATTTTTCGCGTGCTTCATACGAAAGCGATTTGATTTTACTATAATCAAAATTCGCTGGTATTTTTACGTCCTCAAGCCTATTAAGCTTATCGGCATTTGCTTTTTCTTTTTCTATGTAACCGGAATACTTCACTTGTATCTCTGCTTGCTCCACTACTTCCCTATCCAGATTATTTGCTTCTACATATTCTTTTACCTTGTCGAACTTAAGCATGTCTTCCAGGTCAAGCTGAGGGCGAGAGAATACCTTAAACATTTTATCCGGCTGAACAATTGGTGACGAACCTTTTTCTTCAAGTATAGGATTAGCTTCTGCAACCGTTACACTTGTTTCTTTAAAGAAGTTTACAAACGCCTCCGATTGGTCACGTTTCTTTTCCATCTTTCTTAAGCGATCTTCTTTAGCCAGTCCTATTTCATACGAAAGCGGTGTTAACCTAAAGTCGGCATTATCCTGACGAAGTAATGTTCTGTATTCTGCACGAGACGTAAACATTCTATACGGCTCATCTGTACCTTTAGTAATAAGATCGTCAATTAGCACTCCAATATATGCTTCATTACGTTTTAATATAAACGGTGCTTTATCGTGTGCTTTAAGGTGCGCATTAATCCCTGCCATTAATCCTTGCGATGCTGCTTCTTCATATCCTGTAGTTCCGTTAATCTGTCCTGCAAAATATAAACCTTCAACAAGTTTTGTTTCAAGTGTATGTTTCAATTGCGTTGGCGGAAAGTAATCGTACTCTATCGCATATCCAGGACGGAAGAATTTCACATTCTCAAATCCTTCTACAGAACGTAACGCTTTAAACTGAACATCCTCCGGAAGGGAGGTTGAAAATCCGTTTACATATACTTCTACTGTATCCCATCCTTCCGGCTCAACAAAAAGCTGGTGACGGTCTTTATCAGCGAAACGGTTTATTTTATCTTCTATAGATGGGCAATATCTCGGGCCAAGACTTTTTATACGACCGTTAAACATTGGCGAACGATCAAAGCCTTCTTTCAAAATATCGTGTACTGCCTGCGACGTGTATGTCATCCAGCAAGAACGTTGTGTCGTTAATGGCTTCGTGATATCCATGTATGAAAACTTATCCGGATTCACATCGCCTGGCTGCTCTATCATTTTTGAGTAATCCAACGAACGACCATCAACTCGTGGTGGAGTTCCTGTTTTCATCCTTCCTGATGTAAACCCAGCACGCACTAAATCCTCAGTGATTCCGTATGCAGCACTTTCTCCTGCTCTACCTCCACCAAATTGTTTTTCTCCAATATGGATCAGTCCGTTCAGGAAAGTACCATTTGTAAGCACAACAGATTTTGCTTTAATCTCGATCCCAAGCGACGTTTTAATCCCCGTCACTTTGCCATTTTCCATCATCACGCTCGATACCATTTCCTGATAAAAATCAAGATTTGGAGTACGCTCCAACATCAATCTCCACTCCTCTGCAAAGCGCATTCTATCGCTTTGTACTCTTGGGCTCCACATTGCAGGCCCTTTCGATTTGTTCAGCATCCTGAACTGGATCGCAGTTTTGTCTGACACAATTCCTGAGTATCCACCAAGCGCATCAATCTCACGAACAATTTGCCCTTTCGCAATACCTCCCATTGCCGGATTACACGACATCTGGGCAATGTTTTGCAGACTCATTGTTACGAGCAGTGTTTTGGAACCCATATTAGCGGCGGCCGCAGCAGCTTCGCTACCTGCGTGCCCTGCACCTACCACTATCACATCATATACCTCGTTAAACATTTTTTATTCTCCTTTGTTCCACGCGGAACCTTTATAAAATTCATTCAAAAAAATTTGCCAAGCAGAACGTTCCACGTGGAACGAATTTTATTTTGACCTTAAATTTTCGAAACGTTCCACGTGGAACGTTTCAATTTTCTAGAGATGTATAAGTCTACTGTTCCACGTGGAACAGCGAAATCTTTTCATCCTCTTTAGCGCGCATTAACTGCGAATCTTCTTCCGTCTTATCTTTATAACCGCAGTAATGTAATATACCATGAGCCATAACACGCCTTAATTCATCGTCGAAATCCACTTTAAAATCGGCAGCATTATCTCGAACTCTTTCAACAGAAATGAAGACATCTCCACTTATAAGACTCCCCATTGTATAATCAAAACTAATGATATCGGTTAATGTATCGTGATCTAAAAACTCTACATTCATTTTAAGCAGGTATTCATCATCACAGAAAATGTAATTGATTTCTCCCTCGCTCTTATCTTCAGAATCGATAACTTCAGATATCCACTCTTCATACTTCGCTTCATCCTGAAGCTCGAACTCAATTTCGTAATTAAAACTAATCATCTTTCCTAAAATAGGTTTGCACCTTTTGGTTAAAATTTGGGCGCAAAGGTAAGCTTTGTCTATTTAAAATCTCCACACTATTTAAATATTCTTTTAAAGCAGGCGGTATACGATTCGCGTTGTTATTAAACTCTTTAGAGTTGGTTTGCGATTGCCTTTTGTTTTCTTCACCTTGTTGTTGTACCGCTTTATCCAGCTTAAGCAATTCGTATTTTAAATTCTCCATCCTCTTAGCAACATCACCTTTAAACCCTTTGTTTAATAATTGCTTTTCAATATCCTTCATTTGCTTAGCCGCGTTCTGTCCGTTACCTCCCATGCCCTCTTTTTCAAGAGCTTTTTGTAATGCTTCGCGCAGTTGTTGCTGTTCTTTATAAATTTCTAAAAGTTCTCCTGCATCGCCTTCTTCATCACCAGGTTGTTCGCCACCTTTACCTTCACTACCCTTTTCCTTTCCCCCTGGTTTAGGTTTGCCTTTTTCACCATCCTTGCCATCACCTTCATTGCCCTTTTCTTTTCCTTCTTTCATCTTCTTGGCAAGGCCTTCCTGTTTCTTAATGATATCAGGAAGCTGCATGCCTTTACCCTGCCCCGGTTTAGGATTCCCCATTCCAGATCCCTGCATTTCCATTTGCATATTGTTAAGTAAATCACTTAAAAAATCGGCAAGTTTATTTGAAGATGTTATAGCATATTGCTGGTTGGATATACCTCTCGGAATAACATTATCTGCAAGATCTACCAATGCTTTGTCAACATAATAATGAACGTTTCCAACTTCAGCCGTTATCTCTTCAGTAATTTTTGGATTACGAAGTGACATAGCGAAAAGACTATCATCAACATGTTTAAATTGTTCCTTAAGATCCTTTTGGATTTTAAGGTTTTTACTAAACGATGATGAATGCGTTGTGCTGCCTTTGAATTTACCCATAATGTTTTCCTGAGAAAAAGAATATGCCAATAGGTTATCCAATATCTGACGAAGCATTTTTACATCTTCTTCCATTTGTTCCATCTGGCCGCCCATCATCATATCCATCATCTGTCCTCCCATTTTTTTCATCTTCTCAGCAGCAGACTTCTGTTTTGGTTTTGCTTTTTGCTTCTTATCACTGCCCGGTTTTTTAAGTTCATCACCAGCTTTCTTCATGTCCTCTTCAATGTTCTTTTCCTCATTCTTATCTGTCGGAATATCCATTGGTTTTTTAAGCGCATCGTTTTCCTTTTCAAGATCACGCATCTCTTCCTGTAGCTTATCAAACTCCTTGTTTATTTCTTCCTGTTTCTCAGCAGAATTCTCATTACTTTCCGAAAGTTTCTCTTCCTTCTCCCCTAACTTCTGTAATTTATCAGCAAGCTGTTCGGCTTTCTTTTCTACATAAAAACGTTTGGTAAGTTCAACAAGCTGTTCCAAATTCTTAGCTTGGTTTTTACTGTTTTTCTTAAACTGATCTACTTTTTCAAACAGTTCTTCTTTCTGTAATTTATTTGTAAGCTCTTTTAATTCGTCAAGAAGCTTTTTGTTTTTCTCAGCATCTTTTTCATTCTTTTCAAGACGCTTCATCAGCTCTTCTTTAAACTCATCCTTTTTCTCAGGATTAAATTTCTCCAGATTTTCTTCAAGCTTTTTAGAGAATTCTTTCATCATTTCGTCTTGCTGTTTTTGACGGTTAATGAAATCCTGAATCTTCTTTTGGTCTTTAAAATCGATGTCGTTTTTCTCTTTGCCCATCTTCTGGAGCTTGTCCAGTTCACTAATTTGCTTGTCCTGATTTTTTATCGATTTCTCTAGGCTATTGATGTTACTGTTTTGTTCCTGCAATGCTTCATCCTGCTTTTCCTCCTGAGTTTGTTCTCTATGAGAAAACACAGATGTCTTTGTGCTTTTGTAATTGTGTACAGCATCATTATCAAAAACCTCAAAATAGTATTCATAGTTTACACCTTCCTGAAGCGTTAGCCCATTAGGAAATGTATAATAAAAACGATCGTATACTTCTTTCTTAACCTGAAGTGTTCCACGCTTGGCAGCATCGGGTTTATCCTGCGGATAATACACGATCTGTAATTTTGTTAATCCGTAATCGTCGGACACCTGACCCAAAATAATGTTCCTCTCCAGCTTAAGACTGTCCGGCGCATTCGAAACTGTGATAGTTGGATACTGATCTTTGATCGTAGAGATCTGATATTGTAATTTTTCGTGGTTTTTAACCTTAGAATTAGAAGTAAGTATCTGATATTCTGTATTTTGCATTATATTTTTAGACAATATAAACGTATCTTCGTTATTATTGAATGCCGAAGACACTCCCATACTCAACCACTCGATCTCGTTCGTTGCTAATGCCTGTACTCTCCAGGTAACTTTAGTACCTTCAGGAACAATTGCATTACCGGTTCCCTTTACAACTTCGGCCTTTTTACCAAGATAAGAAGGAAAATTAAGAACCATTTCAAAATTGGCAATAGTAGGCACAGCAACAACATTAAGTTCATAGGGTTTAGATGTTACATCGTTAGCCTTAAGTTCAAATGCAATATTTTTGGATGGTTTGTCAAAACGGTATTGAAACACTCCCGGTTTAACATTCTCCAAATAATAATTTTCCTGACCAATGGTAATCATGGCATTCTCCGGCACTACACTTCCAATTGTTTTTACTTCAAGAATAAAATCGGTGTCCTGTTGTGCGGTAAGCGAATTATTAGTTACTACAAATTCAAATGGTGCTGGCGGTGCAAAATGTTTTGAATAATGCACTACCCTGTTAAAGCTTTGTGTAAATACAGATGAATTACCGCTTATCATAAAAAACAAGATCAGCAATAAAGGTACCGCTGCATACGGAACGTATTTAATATTTTTCTTAAAGTTAATGGCATTACTAAAAGGAATCGGCTGCAGGTTATCTGCCTTTTGTTCTATAGAAGCAAGCAATAATTCTGATTGATCCGATTGAGAAGACAATTGCAGAAAATTAGTAAGCTTGTCATTGATCTCAGAAAAATGTTTCCCGATAATATCCGAAGCCTGAGAATAGTCTATACCCTTTTGTAATTTTAAAAGTTTAAATACCGGAAACAGTATAAACCTAAAAAGCAGAAAAACTTCTACGGCTATAAAAAGCCAAAACAATGTAGTTCGTCCTCCTTGTGGCAGCCACAAAAAGTATTCTATCAACATTGTGAATATAAAATACAAAAGGCCAAGTCCTATAAAAAATATTGTTCCACGTAATAATTCGTTCGTATAATACTTTTTTATAAAACTTTCGAGCTTGGTATAAATAACATTTTTTGCTTCCAAAATACTTACAATTGTTAATAACCGATAAAATTACAATTTATATTGAATTAGTAAACGTAAAAAATCTATTAATATGATGGGTTATTGGGGTGTTATGCCTTTTGATTGTTAATAACTTACAAGAACTATAAAATAACTCGGGGAAATTATTCCAAACGGAAATTTCATAATTGTATCTTTGCACCTTAAAATTTATCAACAATGTCCAGACAAGTTCGCGTGCGTTTTGCACCAAGTCCTACCGGGCCATTACACATAGGTGGTGTAAGAACGGCTCTCTTTAATTATTTATTTGCCAAAAAACATGGAGGGGTTTTCTATCTGCGTATAGAAGATACCGACCAAAACCGTTATGTTGAAGGAGCAGAAGAATATATTATTGAAGCACTTAACTGGTGTGGAATTCCGTTTGATGAAGGTATTGGTAAAGAAGGAAACTTTGGGCCATACCGCCAAAGCGAAAGAAAAGCCATGTATAAAGAATATGCTCTTAACCTTATCCAAACCGGTTGGGCATATTATGCATTTGATACTGCAGAAGCGCTTGATGAACTTAGAAAAGAAGAAGAAGCACAAGGCAAAACATTTATTTATAATCATACCAATCGCGAAAAGCTGGATACATCTTTAGTAATTTCTGCTGAGGAAGCGGCTAAAAGAATAGCTGACGGACAAGAGTATGTTATCCGTTTTAAAACACCGGTAAACGAAACGTTACATTTAAAAGATATAATCCGTGGTGAGGTAAAGTTTGAAACTAACCTGCTTGACGATAAAGTATTGTTCAAGAGCGATGGTATGCCAACCTATCACCTGGCCAATATAGTAGATGACCACCTTATGGAAACCAGCCACGTAATCCGTGGTGAGGAATGGTTGCCTTCTATGCCGCTACACGCTTTATTATACAGAGCTTTTGGATGGGAAGCACCGGAGTTTGCCCACCTTCCGCTGATATTAAAACCTGTTGGTAATGGTAAGCTTTCTAAGAGAGATGGTGATAAGCTGGGCTTTCCAGTATTCCCACTTGAATGGAAAAACCCTGATGGAACAATTTCATCCGGTTATAGGGAAAAAGGTTATTTACCAGAAGCTGTTATTAACTTCCTTGCCTTATTAGGCTGGAACCCGGGTACAGATCAGGAATTGTTTACACTGGATGAACTGGTTCAGCTATTCGATCTTGAAAGAGTACATAAAGCAGGTGCTAAATTTGACCCTGAGAAAAATAAATGGTTCAATCACCAGTATTTTGGCAAACAGGATAATGAGGTTTTAGCAAAAAAGTTATCTCAGGTAGTGATTGAAAAAGGCCATAACAAATCGCATGAGTTCTTAACAGAGGTTGTTAAGCTGGTAAAAGAGCGTGCTACTTTTGCAAGTGAGTTATGGGATCTGTCCGATTTCTTTTTTGTTGCCCCAACATCGTATGATGAGAAAGCAGCTAAAAACTGGAAACCAGAAACCGGCGAATTAATGGATAACTTAATAACTGTCCTTGAAAACACATTAGATTTCTCTTCTCATAATGTAGAAACGGTTGTAAAAGCCTGGATGGAAGAAAATAGTATAGGAATGGGTAAAGTTATGCAACCACTGCGATTAAGCCTTGTAGGCTCGCTAAAAGGGCCTCATATATTTGATATTATCGCTCTTATTGGTAAAGAAGAAACCGTAAGCAGAATACAAAAAGCGAAAGCTTCATTATAGTTAACTAAAACCTTCTTAACAGAAGGTTTTTTTATTTTAAGAATAATCGTACCTTGACAAATCACTAAAATCTATTATTTATGGGAAATATTTTCTTGTATGTTGTGCTCTTTTTTGGAGTAATGTTATTGCTCTCTTCGTTCTTTACCGTTAAGCAGCAAACAGCTGTTATCGTGGAACGTTTTGGAAAATTCCTTAGCATCCGTCAGGCCGGTCTTCACTTAAAAATTCCAATAATTGATAAAATTGCCGGAAGAATAAATCTTAAAATTCAACAGCTGGATGTTATCATTGAAACAAAAACTAAAGAGAATGTGTTCGTAAAAATGAAAGTTTCAGTTCAGTTTAAAGTAATCCAGGATAAAGTATTTGAAGCTTTTTATAAACTTGAATATCCGCATGACCAGATAACATCGTATGTATTTGACGTTGTTCGTGCCGAAGTGCCTAAGCTAAAACTGGATGATGTTTTTGAACGTAAAGATGATATTGCTATTGCCGTTAAAAGAGAACTTAACGAAGCAATGACTACCTATGGTTATGATATTATCAATACGCTTATAACAGATATTGACCCGGATATCCAGGTTAAAAATGCAATGAACCGTATTAATGCGGCTGACAGAGAGAAATCGGCTGCAGAGTATGAAGCAGAAGCTTTACGTATCAGGATCGTTGCTAAAGCAAAAGCTGAAGCAGAAAGCAAAAGATTACAAGGACAGGGTATTGCAGACCAAAGACGTGAAATTGCCCGTGGTCTTGTAGAAAGTGTTGATATACTTAACAAAGTAGGTATCAATTCTCAGGAAGCATCAGCACTTATTGTTGTAACACAGCATTATGATACATTACAAGCAATAGGATCTGATACTAATTCTAATCTAATCTTATTGCCTAACTCACCACAAGCCGGCAGCGATATGCTAAATAATATGGTGGCATCATTTACGGCATCCAATCAGGTGGGAGAATCTATTAAAAGAGGAAATCAGAAAAGGGAGAATGAAAAGCATAAAAAAACAAAACATGACAATCCAAGTCATGAAGAATTACCAGGAGAAATAATCGAATAAAAATAAAAAGTCCCGCCAATTTGAGCGGGACTTTTTTATTTAAATACCTTTCTGAGAATCCAGGCAAGTGCAGCACTCTTTAAAGGACCCGAAAATGCTCCTATAAAACCCAGTACTTTTTTTGGAGTTTCTCCTATTATGTTCATAGGCTGCAAGCTCTCCTTAGTTTCGTCAAGGCTTTTTGTAAATTTGGCATGCGCCAGATCCTTTTCTACCTTAAGTATTTCCAGGTCTCTGTTTATCTCCTCGTATGTTCGGTATACTTTGCTTTCCATAATATCCTGATTAATATTTCTTTAAAAATATCTTTGAAAACCTCGAAAGCATTGGGCCTTCAACAATTTTATCCTGTACATAATATACCACAATAGCAAGAATAAGATAAATAAGACCAACGATTAGAAAACCATAAGCAAAATTATCCAGCCAATAGCCTATACCCATAGCAAGCGCAATTGAAAAAAATACAGTAACGATTGTTAGCATGACTGCCAGAAGAAATATCTTCAGCATCATGGTAGTAGATTTCATAACAATTTTAAAGCCCCAAAGTTTATAGTACTTTAAATTAGCATCTATAAGATTTTTGACTTCTTGTTTTAAATCTTCAGCGTTTTCTTTTATTTCTTCAAATGCCATATACGGGTTTTAATTATTTTGCTTTAGCAGCATTTTTTTTAAGATCTTCTAATTTTTTCTCAAGCATTGATATAACATCGTCTGCTTTACCTTCTACATTAGATACTAGATGATCAATTGATCTTTCAAGATCATGCTTAGCAAAACCTAATTTCCCTTTTACACTTTCGGTAAGTTCATTAAGTTTATGTTTTAGCTCGTCTTTTTTGGTATCGACGTTGTCTTTAATTTTTTTTCTTGTTTTCGATCCTTGATCCGGAGCAAATAAAATTCCTAGAGCTGCTCCTATCGCCGCACCTGCAAGTACCGCTACTACTGTTCCTGATTTACCAGCCATAATATCATTTTTTTAATTAATAATTATAAAGATAGGCACTATCCCTTTTGTAAGACGTTAATGTCGAGTTAATATAACGCTAAAGTATGTAAAAAAAGAAAATAAGGCGATTTAAGGCCTTTTTATTTTTGATATGACTCAAATTATTTCCTACAAAAAATAATGTTTTACAATTAATCCTATGGAGCCACTTTTAATAGTTTAACTCTATATTTATTAAAATATCGATTGTAATTCTATATAATAAAAAAAGCTCCTGAAAATTCAAGAGCCTTATAAATAAAATCTATTTTGTTAATCTTTGCCTTCAACTTTAGCCCAAGTATCTCTTAGACCTACCGTTTTGTTAAAAACAAGTTTTTCAGCATTACTATCGGTGTCAACACAAAAATATCCTAATCTCTGGAATTGGTACCTCTCTCCTGCTTCGGCACTTTTTAGTCCCGGTTCAAGATAACCTGTAATTACTTCAAGCGATTTTGGATTGATGTATTCTTTAAAATCAACATCTTTATCACCATCAGGGTTTTCGTGTGTAAATAATCGGTCATAAATTCTAACCTCTGCTTTTACAGCATGTGGTATAGATACCCAATGAAGTGTACCTTTTACTTTTCTATGACTGGCTTCACTCCCACTTCCGCTACGGCTGTCTTCATCATAAGTACAATGAATTTCGATGATATTACCATCAGCATCTTTTATAACACTTTCACCTTTAATAATATAAGCATTTTTAAGTCTTACCTCTTTACCAAGTGTTAAACGGAAATATTTGTTGTTAGCATTTTCCATAAAGTCTTCCTTCTCAATAAACAATTCCCTTGAAAAAGGAATTTGTCTAAAGCCCGCACTTTCGTCTTCAGGATTATTTTCTGCTTCAAGCCACTCTTCTTTTCCTTCAGGATAATTAGTAATAACAAGCTTAACAGGATCTAAAACAGCCATAACTCTAGGTGCCGTTTTATTAAGATCCTCTCTTACGCAAAACTCTAACAATGAAACATCTATAAGATTTTGACGCTTAGCAATACCAATAGTATCCGCAAAATTACGAATAGCATTCGCAGTATAACCTCTTCTTCTAAGTCCTGATATTGTAGACATCCTTGGATCATTCCAGCCAGTTACATGGCCTTCCTGAACAAGTTGCAATAGTTTTCTTTTACTAACCACAGTATGGCTAAGGTTTCTACGGGCAAATTCACGTTGTTTAGGGCGTGTTTTACCTGCATCATAAACCTGATCTAAAAACCAGTCATAAAGTTCTCTGTGCATAGCAAATTCAAGCGTACAAAACGAGTGAGATACCTGTTCTATATAATCGCTTTCGCCATGGGCCCAGTCGTACATTGGGTAAATAAACCAATCGTTTCCTGTACGGTGATGGTGTTTATGCAATATCCTGTACATGATCGGATCACGCATAAGCATATTAGACGATGTCATGTCAATTTTAGCTCTTAAAACATGGCTTCCTTCCGGAAACTCACCGCTTTTCATTCTTCCAAAAAGATCAAGATTCTCTTCTACAGAACGGTTTCTATAAGGGCTATCGGTACCCGGTTGAGATGGTGTCCCTTTTTGTTTGGCCATATCTTCACTGGATTGGCTATCTACATAAGCCTTACCAGATTTTATAAATTCTATAGTCCAGTCATATAATTCCTGGAAATAATCAGATGCATAACGCTCTTCAGCCCATTCATAACCCAACCATTCAACATCCCTTTTAATAGCGTCTACAAATTCCTGCTCTTCTTTAGCAGGGTTTGTATCATCAAAACGAAGGTTTACAGGAGCATTATATTTTAGTCCTAAGCCAAAATTAAGGCATATAGCACTAGCATGGCCAATGTGCAGGTAACCATTAGGTTCCGGAGGGAAACGAAAGCGCAGTTTATCCTGTGGAAGTCCTTTTCCTAAATCCTCTTCTATAATCTGCTCAATAAAATTAAGTGATCTTTCTTCAGTCGACATATCTTTAATTAAATAAGGTTGCAAAGGTATTCAAAAAAGTTGGACAATTTTGGACCGATACCCCATTAATTGAATGCTTTGACGGCAATAAATCCTTACTTTTACAGCTTTAAAAAGCATTTAGTATTATGGATATTATTAAACTAAAAAACATACGAACCTTCTCATATCACGGTTGCCTTGTAGAAGAAGGTAAAATAGGCTCTGATTATTCTGTTGATCTGCAAATAAAAGCAGATCTTAAAAAATCGATGGTTACAGATGAGCTTGCAGATACTGTAGATTATGTACATCTTAATAAAATTGTAACAGAAGAAATGGCTATACGTTCTAAACTGCTTGAACATGTAGCAAAACGTATTATGCAGCGTGTTTTTAATGAAATACCCTCAGTATCAAATGTATTGCTTTCGGTATCAAAAATAAATCCACCAATTGGAGGCGATGTAGAATCGGTAACCATCCAAATTGAAGAATCCCGTAATTAAATAGATTCTTTAAAAAGGTAAAAATTTACCTAGTATTTCTTGCGTTAGTGTAAAATATATGTAAATTTGCCAACCATAACACCAATGGCATCTTGGCCGAGCGGCTAGGCAGAGGTCTGCAAAACCTCGTACAGCGGTTCGAATCCGCTAGATGCCTCCACAAAAAAAGCTCCTTTTCAGGAGCTTTTTTTATTTATACAAATTTGTAATTATTCTTTCTTCTCAAGTTTTTCTATTGCTGAGTTTACCATCCCTCTTTCTGCCGGAAACCATCCCTGAGCCAGTAAAACAACTCCAAAAACCATAAGAACAATACTTATCGATTTTTTAATTTTCATGATGTTACTAATGGTAAGTTTACTTCTTAATTGTTTTGCTAACAATATTTTACAAATATCTATAGCCAAATATGTAAGTATAACAGCTGTAAAAAACACAAACATTCTTGATGGATCTAAATCAAGTCTTGGACCCCATGTTATTATTATTGCCAACCAAAAGCCCAGTACTCCAATATTGATAAAATTAAGCAGGAATCCTTTAGCAAAAAGGCTAAAATAGTTTTTCTTAATAATGTCTTTGGCAGCCTCATCTACCACTACATCTTTAGAAGATTTATTTATTTTTAAAAATGAAATAATTCCATAGGTAAGCATAATAAGCCCACCAAATATAAAAAGAGAAGGTTCATCTTTTATATTTTCGAGTAGTCTGTAACTGCTAAAATAAGCGATAAGTATAAATACAATATCAGATAATATTGCTCCTGCATCAAAAGCTAGTGAAGCTCTAAACCCTTTAACAACACTTGTTTCGAGCAATACAAAAAATACAGCTCCTGGCATTACGCTCAATAAAAACCCAAGGGGAATGGCACTTAGAATATCCTGTAACATTCAATTCAATTAAGACTGCAAGTTAGTATTTTAAATTTTTAAATAAAAATTAACCTTCAGGCAAGGTTTGCCTAAAAGAAAAAACCCTGTACATACCAAATAGGCACAAACAGGGCATCATTATAACACTTGAGTTAAGTAAAGTATTATCTCATTATTTTAATTTGTCCATCCTCACTTGTAACTTCATTTACTTTTTTTGGATTCCCATAAATTGTTAATGATCCATCTGAAGATACTGTAGCGTTTACACTTCCTTTTACCGATACAACTGCTGTACCATCTGAAGATACTGCAATATTTGCGTTTTCAGTTAACAAATCCTGTCCATTAAAAACAGCGTCAGATGATATTGCTGCGTCATGTTCTGTAGCTTTTCCGTTTATAGTTACTTCAGAATCAGAAGAAGCACTGGTTAGTAGTTTTTTTACATTTATTGTAAGCTTTACTTTTGCATCTGCTGCTGCAGTTATAGTAAGTTCATTTACTTTTATTTCATCTTTCCCATATATTTCTGCATCAGCAGCGGCAGATATACTCTCTAAATTATCTTTATAGTACAAAGTAATATCAAGATCTTCTCCACCGTTAAGAACCAATGAACCTCCTTCATTTAAAACGCTAAGGCTCTCATCATCACTACCGTTTACAACAAGTTTGTTTTGGGAAGATTTTATCAGGGTAACTTTTGTATCTGATCCTATACTTATACTTTTAAAATCTTTTAATTCTATTTTTTTTTGTCCTGTAGCCATTTGGAAGGAAACAAGAGCAGCAATTGCTAATAATGTTTTCATAAAATATTTTTTAAAGTTGATTGATTTATAGTACTAAAGACAGCCTTTTTATATAATTGTTACACTTTATAAAAAAAGTCCCGGAAAAACAGTTCTTTTACCGTTCATCCGAGACTTAATAATCTTAAATATTACTTTTATTATTTAACGTTTATACTACCTCCTGCAGTAGTTTTTTGGTTTACCTGAGCAGGATTTCCATAAATATTAATATCTCCTCCTGCTCTTGTTTTAGCATCAACCAGATCTGAAGCAGTAATATCAGCTTCTCCACCAGCATTAACAGTTATAGCCGTTTGTTTGGTATCGAGGTCTCTTCCTTTCAATATTCCTCCCGATGTAATAAGTATATCGTGGTTAACCGCTGTACCTGTGATATTTAGTATACCTCCGGAATTAGCTTTTGATTTTAATTTTTGTACATCAAGCTTTAGTTTTATTTCAGATCCTTCTTTTGCATTAAGCTCAAAAGCCATGCTTTTAAAAGTATCCTGAGAAGACACTCTTGCACCTTCACTAGCTTCTACCCTATCAATAGCTTTATAATAAATTGTAACACTTACATCGTCTCCTTTAAGCAATTTAGTAAGTTTCATTCTTACTTTTAATTCTCCATTTTTGTTTACAACTTCAACTTCCTGAGCTCTGGACCCTTTTATAACTATTTTATTTTCAGATCCTTTTACAAGTAATGCATCTATCTTATCAAAAATTCTTACTGCATTAAAATCACCTATTTCTTTTGTTATATCCTGTGCAGAAACCATTTGAAACAATAGTAAAACTGCAATTAAAATTGATTTTTTCATTGATGAATTGATTTTAAAAATTTTATTTTATTTATACAAAGACTCCAACATAGTTAAAAACGTTACACTTGCATATATACATTTAACTTGTTTATAACGTTTAAATCAAAGTCTTATATTGTAATTATCTATTCTGATTTTTTTCCTAAATACTGAAAATCAAGCTGTTTTTTAAGTAAATCTGCATTTTTCACTTTTACATATACTTCATCACCTAACTGTAATACATTTTGGGTAACTTCTCCAACCAATGCATATTGCTTATCATCAAAAGTATAGTAATCATCTTTTATCTCTCTGATTCTACACATACCTTCGCATTTGTTAGAAATGATCTCTACATAAATACCCCATTCTGTTACACCAGATATTACTCCTAAAAACTCTTCGTCTTTATGATCCAGCATATACTTAACCTGCATATATTTAATACTGTCACGTTCTGCATTTGCTGCCAGGTTTTCCATGTTGGAAGAATGATTACATTTTTCTTCATAAACATCCTCATCAACCGATTTTCCACCATCCAGGTAATGTTGTAACAACCTATGTGCCATAACATCAGGATACCTACGAATAGGCGATGTAAAATGCGAATAGTAATCAAAAGCAAGTCCGTAATGTCCAATATTCTGAGTAGAATATTTTGCTTTGCTCATACTTCTTATGGTAAGTGTATCAACAAGATTTTGCTCTTTTTTACCATTAACTTCATTCAATAAATTATTCAAAGATTTAGATATTGTACTTTTAGTTTTAAAGTTGATGCTATATCCAAATTTTGAAATAACTGTTTGAAGGTTTATTAATTTATCTTCATCCGGTTCATCATGTATCCTGTATACAAAAGTTTTCTTAGGTTCTTGTTTACCGATAAATTCAGCTACTTTTTTATTAGCTAGAAGCATAAATTCTTCAATAAGATGATTGGCATCTTTAGAAACTTTAAAGTAAACTCCGGTAGGCTCTGCAGCTTCGTTTAAATGGAACTTCACTTCTACCTTATCAAAAGAAATAGCACCATCGGCCATTCTTTTCCTTCTGAATATTTTAGCCAGCTGATCCATTTTAAGCGTCGCATCGCGTATTTCATCGCTAATGGTATACTCGGTATCCGTTAATGATATTTCGGCCGGTATAGTGTTTCCTTTAGTCTCTATGATATGTTGTGCCTCTTCGTAAGCAAAACGCTGATCAGAATAAATTACTGTTCTGCCAAACCATTTATTAACAACCTCTGCTTTTTCATTTATTTCAAATACTGCAGAAAATGTATATTTCTCTTCAAGTGGTCGTAATGAACAGGCGAAATTAGATAATACTTCAGGTAACATAGGTACTACCCTATCTACCAGATATACAGATGTTGCCCTATTAAATGCTTCATCATCAAGTATGGTACCTTCCTGTAAATAGTAAGAAACATCGGCAATGTGAACACCAATTTCGTAATTACCATTTTCTAATTGCTGAAATGATAATGCATCATCAAAATCTTTAGCATCACGAGGGTCAATCGTAAAAGTTAATACTTTACGCATATCCCTTCTTCTTGCAATTTCTTCTTCTTGTATCGAAGTATCTATTTTTTGTGCAAATACCTCTACATCAACCGGGAAATCATAAGGTAATCCATATTCAGCAAGAATAGCATGAATTTCTGTATTGTGTTCACCTGGCTTACCAAGAACTTTAATTACTTCACCAAACGGGCTATCTGCTTTGGCAGGCCAATCGGCAATTTTAACCAACACTACATCTCCATTTTCTGCTTCACCTAATTTATCTTTTGGGATAAAAATATCGGTATACATTTTTGGGTTAGCGGTAGATACAAAAGCAAAATTCTTTTGAATATCTATAATTCCAACAAAATCTGTTTTTGCCCTTTCAATAATTTCAACAACTTCACCTTCAGGTCTTCTACCCTTTCTTCGGTTATAAATATATACTTTAACCTTATCCTTATCCAAGGCTTTATTAAGGTTGTTTGTAGGTATAAATACATCATCTTCAAGTTCAGGAGAAACAAAATAAGCTGTTTTCCTGCTTGTCATATCAATCGTTCCTTCTACATAATCTGCTTTGGCAAGTACCCTGTACTTACCTCTTTCCGTCTCTTCAATTTTTTCCTGGGATGCCAGTATCTTAAGTTCTTTTATAATCTCGTTTCTGCTGCTGGTATCGTTAAGTTCCAGTACTGCTGCTATCTGCTTATAGTTAAAGGATTTATTAGGATCCTTAGAGAGTATCTTAAATATTTTTCTGGAAAAATCTTTTTCCTTTTTTGCTGACGGTTTTCCGTTTCTCTTACTCATATAATTTTAAAATAATGCTGAAAATTACAAATTACTATTAGATATAATAGGCTTTTTAATGAAATAATAACTTTTAAGTTTTTAAATTTATAGTCAGATAATACTGATTCATTAAAATTATGAAACAATTTATAACTGCTGCAGTATTTAGCTATCCTCACGAAATTGCCATTCTTAAACACTTATTAGAAGAAGCCGGCATAAGCTATTATTTTGAAAATGAAACAATGGCCGATCTTCTTCCTATGTATTCTTACGCATTAGGCGGAATCAAACTACAGGTTCATCCTAACGATCTTGAAACCGTAAACTACATTTTACAAAAACTGGATACATCAGGAAATAATTTAAAAATCGTTTGAAACTGAAAAAGGTTTTCAACAGTTATTAAATAAAACAAAAAAAGAAAGATTTTTAAATTAAAATTTTTGGTGGTTATTATAGCGTGTTAATAGTGGGCATAACTTTTTTAGAAAGTGTAAAAAATAGCAGTTATACAATTTTATACAAAGGTATCAACAATGTTAAATAATTGTAAACTTTTAAAAATTAGATGATTTCGTAATTTTCGCCGGAGGTTATTAACAATTGATGAATAGTGGTTTTGATATAGTTTTCTTGATAAGTTGTGTTGTTAATTACTGTTAATAAATCGTGTTAAAGGACTAATAACATTTTGTAAAAAAGTAAAAAATAAATTTGGTTTTTATGTTCCTGTTTTTGATTACAAAAAAATAGTCAGGGATCTAAAAAATCTTGTTCTTTTTCATTTCAAGTTATCAACAAATAATGTTAATTTATAAAAGTGCTGTACCACAGGGAATTGATAATGTTATCAACATTGTGGTATTTTAACATATTTATCGATATATTAATAGGGCGACAAAATCGTAAAACATTGATTATAAAAGCACTATGTAAATGAACAGGAATTGGCTTTTTATCGATTCAAAAATGTGTTGTTTGTATTGAATTTTGTACCTGATAAATACATTTATTTTCTACTCAATCCATAGCAGTTTAATATAGAAACACTTGCCGATACCTTAGCTATTTTTAGATGCTTAAAACCGAATTATAAATACGTTTACAAAGGTATATAAGGTAAATCTATACTTTTTTGTTTACAGCTTTAAGTTTATTATTAATTTTGCAGTCTTAAAAAACAGCAACATGAAGATTTCAATTGGAAATGACCATGCAGGTCCGGATTATAAAATAGCAATAGTAAAACATTTAGAAGCAAAGGGTATCGAGGTTATTAACCACGGAACAGATACTTTTGACAGTGTTGACTATCCGGATTTTGTACACCCGGTAGCAAATGATGTAGAGAATGGTACGGTAGATTTCGGTATCATTATATGTGGAAGCGGTAATGGTGTTGCCATGAGTGCTAACAAACACAAAAAAGTAAGAGCAGCATTATGCTGGATTAAAGAAATTTCGGCGCTGGCGCGCCAACATAATGATGCTAATATTATAAGCATCCCTGCACGATACACATCGATACAACAGGCAATAGAAATGGTAGATACGTTCTTGAATACTGCTTTTGAAGGCGGAAGACACCAAACAAGAGTGGACAAGATTTCTAATTGCTAAGAAATACTTTATAGATAATACAAAAACAACCCCGCTATTAGTGGGGTTGTTTTGTTTAAAAGGATTCGGAATTAAAATAGTAATCAAACATTTTAAATAACACATTTACTTTCCTCAAAATAATTCCCAATATTTGTGTTCCTATTTTAAATTCCAATGACAAACTTAGAATACATTGCGGGACAGGTTACCGCCCCGAAAAAAAACATTGAAGCCACATTACAACTTTTAAGCGAAGACTGCACCATTCCGTTTATTTCACGTTACCGTAAGGATAGCACAGGAAATTTGGATGAGGTGGTTATTGAGCAGATAGACAAGCTAAACAAAGCATTTGAAGCTATTGTAAAGCGAAAAGATGCAATTATAAAAAGCATTGACGAACAAAATGCGCTTACGCCCGAATTGGCAACTAAAATAAACGCAAGCTTTGATCTTACTGAGCTGGAAGATCTTTACCTGCCGTATAAAAAGAAAAAGAAAACCAGAGCCGACACCGCCCGTGAAAATGGACTGGAGCCACTGGCTAAAATAATTATGGCACAAAATGCCGATGATGTAGATTTTATTGCTTCCAAATACCTGAACGATAAGGTTATTAATGAAGATGATGCCCTACAAGGAGCCCGCGACATTATTGCCGAATGGATAAACGAAAATGTGTATATCCGAAAATCGCTCCGCAGAATTTTTGGCCGCAAAGCGGCCATTACTACTAAGGTCACTAAGGTCACTAAGGCGGCGAAAGAAGACGAAAAGGCTAAAAAATTTGAGCAGTATTTCGATTGGTCAGAAAATTTAACCAAAGCACCATCGCACCGATTACTGGCTATGCTTCGTGCAGAGAACGAAGGTTTTATTAAATTTAAAATCGAGATCGAGAATGATGAGGTTCTGGATTTAATGGAACAATCGGTTATAAAGAACAACAGGGAAACCGCTATCCATCTTAAAAAAGCGATTGAGGATAGCTATAAGCGATTATTGGCTCCGGCAATATCCAACGAAGTATTGCAGGAAGCAAAAGCCAAGGCAGATGCTACAGCCATACAGGTTTTCGCCGGTAATTTGGGTCAGCTATTGTTAGCACCTCCATTGGGCGAAAAGCGTATACTGGCTATCGATCCCGGGTTTAGATCGGGTTGTAAAGTAGTGTGCCTGGACGAGAAAGGCGACCTGTTATATAACGAAACGATATTTCCGCATGCACCGCAAAATGAATCGGCTATTGCCATGAAAAAAATTCGCTCGATGGTAAATGCCTATAAAGTAGATGCTATATCTATTGGTAATGGTACAGCATCGCGAGAGACAGAGCATTTTATAAAAAAAATTGCTTTTGACAAACCGCTACAGGTATTTGTAGTGAGTGAAGCAGGAGCATCGGTATATTCGGCATCAAAAATTGCAAGGGACGAATTTTCAAGTTATGATGTTACGGTAAGAGGGGCAGTATCTATTGGAAGACGTTTGAGCGATCCGTTAGCAGAACTTGTAAAAATAGACCCAAAAGCTATAGGAGTGGGGCAGTACCAACACGATGTAGATCAGGGCAAGCTAAAGGAGGAACTGGACACCGTAGTAATGCGTTGTGTGAACTCGGTAGGGGTAAACATTAATACGGCGAGTAAATCGCTCCTTGGCTATGTTTCGGGTATTGGTGAGAAGCTGGCCGAGAATATTGTAGCATATAGAAGTGAAAATGGTCCGTTTGAGGAGCGAAAGCAGCTTAAAAAAGTACCAAGGTTAGGCGAGAAGGCTTACCAGCAGGCAGCGGCATTTATCAGGATTCCGAATGCGCAGAATCCGTTAGATAATTCTGCCGTACACCCGGAGGCTTATGCAGTTGTTGAAAAAATGGCAAAGGACATGAAACTAAAGCCATCGGATCTTATTTCTAATAAAGAGGCAATAGCTAAAGTACCTGCCGAAAATTATATTACGAAAGACATAGGACTGCTAGGTCTTAAAGATATATTGAAAGAGCTTGAAAAACCGGGTCTTGATCCAAGAAAATCGGCTAAGGTATTTGAGTTCGATCCAAATGTAAAAAGCATTAAAGACCTTCGTACAGGAATGATACTACCGGGAATCGTGAATAACATTACCAATTTTGGCTGCTTTGTAGATATTGGTGTTAAAGAAAGCGGACTGGTACACATCTCCCAACTTAAAGAAGGTTTTGTAAGCGATGTGAATGAGGTTGTAAAACTGCACCAGCACGTACAGGTAAAAGTAACTGAAGTAGACGAAGACCGAAAAAGGATACAACTGAGTATGATATTATAACAACACAAAAAACCCCTCTAAGCAGTACTTAGAGGGGTTTTTCTTTATAATAATAGTAGTAAAAATTATTATAATTTATTTTCGTCTTGTGTAGGCTGTTTTTTAGATGCAGCTGGCTCATCGTTTTCTTTAGCGGCATTTTTAAATTCTTTAATACCGGTACCAAGCCCTTTCATTAGTTCCGGAATTTTTCTTCCTCCGAATAGTAATACAACAATTACAAGTATTACGAGTATTTCTGTTAGGCCTAATTTTCCCATGACAACAAGTTTTAATTATGAGGACAAAGTTAAATATAAAATGATTTACAACAACCATTTACGACAATTATTTGGTTTTGGTTTGCGTTAATTACAATTAAATATCAAATTGATCCTACTTTAATAGAATGTTTACAGGAGATAAAATAATAAAATAGGGCAGTATTAGTATATTTGTGAATTAAAGCGTTAGTATGTGTGCAAAGAGGCTTAAAAGGCAGATAATCAAAAAAAAATTATTCAATAAGAACCGTTTGGTAATACTAAATGAGGAAACTTTTGAGGAAATATTTTCTTTTAAGCTTAATCTTATGAATGTATTTGTGGCGCTTACCACAATAAGTATTGTAATGATAGCTTTAACTACCTATATCATTGCCTTTACTCCTTTAAGGGAGTATATTCCGGGATATGCGTCTACAAAACTGAAAAGAGAAGCTACAGAAAATGCCATAAAATCGGATTCGCTCCAAAAAATTATAGATGAAAACAATGTATATCTGGCTTCAATAAAAAAGGTACTTACAGGCGATCTGGATCATACTAAACTGAGCAAGGACTCCATACAGGCAGGTGATCAGAAAAACAGCTCGGATCTAAAAACAGATCCATCTAAAGCAGAGCTGCAATTACGCCAGGAAGTTGCCCTTGAAGATAAATACAATCTTTTTGAACAAGCAACACCTAAAGTTGGACTCGTGTTTTTTGCGCCTGTTAAAGGTCATATTACAGAACCTTACAGTTCTAAAGACAAACATTTTGCGGTAGACATTGCTCTTGCTAAAGACACTCCTATAAAAGCTATAGCGGCAGGAACAGTAATATTAGCCGATTGGACGCCTACAAACGGCAATGTAATTATCATTCGTCATAATGATGGTATTATATCGGTATACAAACACGCAGCATCATTAACAAAAGATCAGGGAGATATTGTAAAATCGGGGGAGGTTATTGCCATGGCCGGATCTACAGGAGCGCAATCTACAGGTACACACCTGCATTTTGAACTATGGAAAGACGGCTATCCTATTAATCCAACCCAGTTTATCGATTTCGAATAACATATTAATTGTATGTACTATGGAAAACATTCTGGAAAATACGTTTCAAATTTCACTTTTATGTGGCGTTATATTTTTATTGGCAGCAGGAGTTATGTATTCTTTTCCGCCTAAAAAAATTAATCCATTATATGGATACAGAACTATCCGATCAATGAAATCTCAGGAAAGCTGGGATTTTGCCCAGCGGTATTCTACCGTTCAAATGGCAAAGGCTGCAATTTTTATGATTGTTATTTCTTTCACGGGATATTTCTTTCCGGCTGATCAGGTGGTACTTCACTTAATTGCAGGAATGACAATTATGATTATTGCGTTGGTTTATATGCTTGTTACAACCGAAAGAGAATTAAAAAAACGATTCGTAGAATCTTAAAAATAAACAATGTCTTTAAAAACATTTGGAGCAAAAGTATTTGCAGACCTTATTTACAACAAAACCCAAAAATGGGCTCAAAACCCTGTTGAAACCCAGCAAAAAGTATTTGCAAAACTTTTGGCATCGGCATCGGGCACCCAGTTTGGTAAGGATCACGATTTTACTTCTATAAAAACGTATGCTGATTTTGCTCAAAAAGTTCCTGTTAGGGATTACGAAGCGCTTAAAAATTATGTAGACAGGGTTGTACATGGCGAAGAAAATGTTTTGTGGCCGGGCAAGCCGGTTTATTTTGCAAAAACATCAGGTACTACATCGGGTGCTAAATACATTCCGTTAACAAAGGAATCCATGCCTTACCATATAGAGGCTGCCCGAAATGCAATATTGCTTTATATCCACGAAACAGGTAATGCCAGTTTTGTAGATGGCAAAATGATTTTTTTACAAGGAAGCCCTGAACTGGAAGAAAAACACGGTATTAAATTTGGACGTTTGTCGGGTATAGTAGCCCATTATGTTCCGGCATATTTACAAAAGAACAGACTGCCTAGTTGGGAAACCAATTGTATTGACGATTGGGAAACCAAAGTAGATGCTATTGTTGAAGAAACCTATAACGAAGATATGGCCGTAATATCCGGGATACCATCCTGGGTACAGATGTATTTTGAAAAGCTTAATCAAAAAGAAGGTAAAAAAGTAGGCGATATCTTTAAAAACTTTAACCTGTTTATTTATGGAGGCGTAAACTACGAGCCGTATCGAGCCAAATTTGAAAACCTTATTGGACGCAAAGTAGATAGTATAGAACTGTTCCCTGCATCTGAAGGTTTTTTTGCCTATCAGGATTCCCAAAAAGAAAAAGGAATGCTGCTGTTACTTAATGCAGGCATTTTTTACGAATTTATAAAAGCCGACGAATTTTTTACAGAAAAGCCGCGACGCTATATTATTGGCGAAGTTGAACTTGGGGTAAATTATGTACTTATAATTTCTACCAACGCAGGCTTGTGGGGATATAACATTGGAGATACTGTTCAGTTTACATCGCTTAAGCCTTACAGGGTAATTGTAAGCGGACGTATAAAACATTATATATCGGCATTTGGAGAGCATGTTATTGGCAAGGAAGTAGAAACAGCTATTAAAGAGGCCATGCAGGATACAGATGTAAGCGTAAACGAATTTACTGTTGCGCCGCAAATTAATCCTGATAATGGATTGCCCTACCATGAATGGTTTATAGAATTTGAAAAAGAACCACAGGATATGGAAGCTTTTGCTTTAAAGATAGATGCTTCGATGCGCAGGCAGAATGTATATTATGATGACCTGATTGTGGGTAATGTATTGCGTACATTGGTAATAACATCGATTGCTAAAAATGGTTTTCAGGAATACATGAAATCCATTGGTAAACTGGGAGGACAAAACAAACTGCCACGATTATCTAACGACAGAAAAATAGCCGATGCTTTACAAAAATAATTATGAAGCAACTATTTATGTTTTTTTGCATCTGGGTATAAGCGGTCTTTTAAGTATAGGTTAAGAGCTAAGAATATTAAAGAAATCAACTAAAAAATAAATCCTACATTTGCCACAAAATCCAGTTAAGTATGCAGGGTATTAAAAACATATCGCGTTCCAGGGCACAAGAATCTTCTGCTGCTATTGAGCGGCTGTATATTACTATGCGTCATTTATTTAACAGAGGTTTTTATAAACCCATGGGAGTATCGGGAGACACTCTGCGGGAAGCCTTGTTATCCCTTCGCCCGGAAATTTATGGTTCTATTGCCGAAGAAAAAGCAGAGCTTAGCGGTTTGCTTTATGTTATAGAGCGACTGCCAATAGGTATTGAAGAGTGCAGGTTTATTAACCTTACATCAGATGAAGGTTATTCTAAATCGCATTTTAAGGCTATTGTACCGCCTAAAAGAAAGCGCAACTGTTACCGTATAGATGATGAACAGATGAACGTGGAAATTACACGTGGCCGGTCTGATATTTACGATATACTTACACACCTCACTTTTATATATATTGAATCGCACAAGATAAAAAACCGTGTGATAATTGACGATAATGGTGAGATGGCCCGTGACTGGCTGAAGCTGGAGCAGGTTATACTAGATAATACAGAACTAAACCTCGAAGAAAGGGAACAGGCAATATCACATACATCGAGTATTTTAGGACGTACGTTTGCCGAAATTACCGATATTTATGATGCTTTTGGTACAGCTGATGCACCAGACAGATTTTTACATGTTATTTACTGGTTAGGTAAACTGGCATTGGAAGAAGCTATGGGCGGACCTAAACGCACCATTACTTTTAGCCCCATACTGCGTGAAAGACTGGGGCACCATATTCATGGTGAAATATGGGCCAATAATATCAAAATGGTATTAAAGCAAAATGGATTGCTGGAAAGACCAATTCATATTATTAGTGCTAATATGCATAGTGTTATGAACTCAATTTTTGCCGAACCTACCCTTAAAGCAAAATACAAAGACAAGACCGATCTATATATATTTGAAGAGCTTAGCAAAACGAATAATAATGCTGTAAGAGCTAAGGTTGAAGAAGTGGCTTTTAAAAGTGGTATGATAGCTATGCCAGATACGTCTGGAACGAACATCGATGTACAGATTTTCGACACAGCCAAAATGGACTTTTCTAAAACGGCATTCCCAAATGCTCAATTAGGCGAAATAAAACCTGTTATTGTAGTTATGGATTATGCCTTTGGGGAACAGGCCTATGAAACCATTGACGAATTGCTTAAACCTTATAAAGAAGGAAAGGCAAAAACGTTTCTTAATGTAGAGTCGGTTTCGATAATGGGTAAAGCGGGCATACTCGAAGGAAACAAGGGAGACATTATGATCCCATCGGCACATATAAATGAAGGTACTGGAGATAATTATCCGTTTGAAAACGAGTTAACTGCCGAAATGTTTGCAAACCAGGGAATACCTGTTTATAGTGGACCTATGGTATCTGTTTTAGGGACATCATTACAAAACAGAGATTTACTTAAGTTTTTTAACGAATCTACCTGGGGTGTTATAGGACTCGAAATGGAAGGAGCTTATTACCAAAAAGCCATACAGTCGGCTTCCAAAATAAGAAAAAGCATAAACCCGGATGTAAAAGTGCGCTATGCCTATTATGCATCTGACAATCCTTTAGAAACCGGGAGCACACTGGCATCTGGTGGATTAGGAACAACGGGAGTAAAACCTACCTATATAATTACGATAAAAATTTTAGAACAAATATTCAATATATAATATGTCAAACGAAACTAATACTACAGATAATCAGGAAATAAACCTTACGCATATATCGCAGAAGGCAAAAGGATATTTTTCAAGGTTAAATGATTCTTTTTTTGATGGGATTCTTTTCTTAAAAAGAAACATCATCATAGTTGCTATTCTTGTAATTATTGGTGTAGCATATGGTTTTTATAAAGATAATCAGGATCATAGGTATCAACACAAAGTATTTTTGATACCGAACTTTTCGAGTACAGATTATCTTTACAAAGAAATTGAGAATCTTAATTCTAAAATTTATGATGATTCTTTTGTAGAGAAAACTAAAATTAACAAAGGAAAAAAACTAGTATCTTTTAAACTGGAGCCTGTTTTAGATGTTTATGGTTTTGTAGATAATCCTGAGAAGGATAAAGATGAAAACGACAGGACATATTATTTGATTAAACTGATGAGTGAAAACAGCGATTTGAGTAAAATCCTGGAGAATGAAATGACAAGCAGGAATTTTAAAAAGCATCTTTTAACTATTACTACTAAAGACAAGCTTTCTGCAGAACAGGATATAAAACCTATTCTGGATTATTTAAATGCCGATCCTTATTATGCAAAAATGAGGGAAGAGGGGATAAAGAATCTTGATGCGAAAATAGCCGCTAATGAAATTATGATAAACCAGATTAATGGTATTTTGGATAGTACTGCTTCTAATCCTGGAAAAAGTGCAAACAATATGTATGTTGACAATACGAATGTTTTTGAGTTAGTTAAATTAAAAGAAAAGCTGGTTAGGGAACAAGGTAGAAGCAATATTGATAAATTGAATTTTACAAAAACGATTAAGGATAGCAGTATGACCCTTAATATGGATAAAGTAGGGTTTACGACTGGGAAAATGAAATTTATTATTCCAATTATATTGCTACTAGTATTTGTTGCCCTTGTTAGATTTAAAAATTACTACAAGAATCAGGTAGATAAGCGAAAAAAAGCAGTAACAAACTAAAAATTAGTTTTTAGGTATTTTAATAGCATATGCATCACACTACATCACCACATTTATCAATCGTTAGCCCTGTTTATGGGGCTGAAGGTATTGTGGAAAAACTAGTTTTAGAAATTAAAAAATCAATGATTGCTATTGATAAAAGCTATGAAATAATATTGGTTGATGATCGTAGCCCGGATGGTGGTTGGGAGGTTATGAAAAAGCTATCGGAACAATTTGCAGAAGTAAAGAGTATACGATTAAGCAGAAATTATGGGCAACACCCGGCAATAATGGCTGGTTTATCTCAGGCTCAAGGAGAATGGATCGTGGTTATGGATTGCGACCTTCAGGATCAGCCTAAAGAAATTATAACGCTTTATAATAAAGCCATAGAAGGTTTTGATGCTGTTTTAGCAAGAAGGACAAATAGAAAAGATAGTTTTTTAAAGAAATTATCGTCTAAGCTCTTTTCAAAAATATATAGTTATTTTACAGATATTAAGTACGATAATGAGATTGCGAATTTTGGAATATATAACCGAAAAGTAATAAACGCGGTTTTATCTATAACAGATCAAATAAAGTTTTTTCCGCTGTTTGTTAACCTGGTTGGCTTTAAAGCGACATCGGTTACTGTAGAACATGCTGAGAGAGGGATGGGCACAACCAGTTACAGTTTAAAAAAATTACTAAGTCTTGCTTTTAATACTATAATTTCATTCTCTAACAAGCCGCTCAAGCTTTTTGTGAAGTTTGGACTTACCATTTCAATACTCTCTTTTTTCATGGGTATTTATTATATATACAGATCCTTACATCATGAAATAGAAGTATTAGGTTATACTTCTATAGTAGTTTCTATCTGGTTCTTATCTGGAGTAATTATTACGACTATTGGTGTTTGTGGTATTTACATTGGTAAAATATTCGATCAGTCAAAAGGGCGTCCGGTTTATATTATTGATGAGGTAGTATGATAAAGGAACTAACATGGGATTCGGAATTTTTCAATTTAAAAATTGGAGAATGGAATTTAGATGAAGGAGATAGCCAGATTACTAATGCATTTGAACTGGTTTATGTAAAAAGCAGCAGTAAGAAAGACCTCGTTATTGAAGGGTTTAAAAACAGTTTTGGAGAAACTAAGGTTGTATTTGCAAAACAACTCCAAAAACAGGACATACTAAGCCAAAATATACGTTCCATAAGTACTAATGATGATTTAAATAGTTTGTACAATCTGGCTTATGAAAGCGGCAAATTTAGCCGTTTTAAACTCGATGAAAAGTTTGGCGATGATAATTTTAAAAAACTATACAGAGCCTGGATAGACAATTCACTCAACAGACGATTTGCTGATGAGGTTATTGTATTTGCGGAAAACAATACAATAACCGGATTTGTTACATATAAAATAAACAACAATTTTGCCACGGTAGGACTGATTGCTGTTAATCCCCAAAAACAAGGCCTTGGTATTGGTAAAAAGCTTTTGGATTTTGTTGAGCAACAGTTAATAAATAAAGGTATTTTTGAATTGCGTATACCTACACAATTAGAAAATGAAGGAGCCTGTTTTTTTTATAAAAAACAAGGTTATACCATATTGGAAACATCACACATAATGCATTATTGGAAAAAATGATACCATTTAATAAGCCTTATTTAACCGGAAAAGAAACGCATTATATTTATGATGCTGTAAGTACAGGTAAACTATCGGGAAATGGAAAATACACTAAACTTTGCCAAACTTTTTTTGAAGAAAATTTTGGTTTTAAAAAGTGTTTGCTAACCACTTCGTGTACAGATGCCCTGGAAATGGCAGCAATACTTATAGGTATTCAACCGGGCGATGAGGTTATTATACCGTCTTATACCTTTGTTAGTACGGCAAATGCTTTTGTACTTAGAGGTGCCACTATTGTTTTTGCAGACTCTTGCAAAGAAAACCCCAATATAGATGCCTATAGTTTGGAAAAATTAATAACATCGAAAACTAAGGCTATAGTACCAGTGCACTATGCAGGTATTGCATGTGATATGGATATGATAATGAAGCTGGCACAAAAACACAACCTTTATGTTGTGGAAGATGCTGCTCAGGCAATAGATAGTTATTATACAGGCAAAGACGGAATAAAGAGGGCATTAGGCTCTATAGGACACCTGGCGGCGTTTTCTTTTCATGAAACAAAAAATATTATATCGGGTGAAGGGGGAATGCTTGCAATAAACGATATACAGTTTGCAGACAGAGCTGAAGTAATTTGGGAAAAGGGAACAAATCGGTCAGCTTTTTTTAGAGGAGAAGTAGATAAATATGGTTGGGTAGACATCGGAAGTTCATTCCTTCCGTCAGAAATTATAGCTGCATTTTTATGGGCGCAGTTAGAAAATATAGAAGTAATTCAGCAAAAAAGAAAAGAACACTGGCAAAACTATTTTAACGGACTTAAAGATTGGGCAAAAGCCAATGCTATAGAGTTGGCAGACATACCAGAATTTGCTACAAACAATGCACATATGTTTTATATTGTTTGTGAGAGCCTTGAGCAACGTACAGCTATTATAGAGAAATTAAAAAGTAGAGGTATACTTTCGGTATTTCATTATATAAGTCTTCATGAAAGTCCTTTTTATAAGGACAAGCATAACGGAGGCATACTTGCCGAAACACAAAAATATACCGATAGGCTATTGCGCCTGCCTATGTATTTTGAACTGGATACTAATGTAGTTATTGAAAATATCATAAAAAATTAATGAGAATACTAACTAATATAAAACAGAACTACTGGCTTGTAGCAATATTGTTTCTTGCAGCTTTTTTAAGATTGTATCATATCGATTTTCAAAGCATATGGCTTGATGAGATTCACACAATGATTGAATCGGATCCAGGTCTTACTCTTAGAGAATTTGATCGTGTTATGATGGTTCGCGAAGGCATGGGGCACTTGTACTTTTTGTCGTTACGGTTTTTGTATGCCATTTTTGGATACACAACATTAACTGCCAGGGTGTTTTCTGCAATTATAGGTATTGGCTGTGTATATGGTATATATTTGTTAGGAAAAGTTCTTTATAATAAAAGGGTAGGGCTTATAGCAGCTTTATTATTGTCGATAAATATATTTCATATTACTTATTCTCAGGAAGCAAGACCTTATGTTTTATTGGTATTTTTCACTATAATTTCTTTTTACAGACTTGTACTTTATATTAAAAAGCCATCGTTAAAAAATGCACTTTTGTTTGGACTGTTTGCTGGGCTTATAATCAATGCACATTTTGTGGGGCTTATAACCGTTTTTGCACAGTTTTTACTACTGCTTTTTATTTTATTAATAACTCCAAAGGAAGAGAAGTCTACGTTTTTTAAACTGTCGTTTTATTCAGGTATTACAGCATTTTTAGTAATGCTGCCTACGTATAGGTTGTTTTTTAAAATGTCTAAATATCATTCGGGATGGCTTACACTACCCGGACCAGATGGTTTTACAATAATATTTAAACAATTTTTAGGCAATACAGAAATGCTGGTTTTTGTATTTAGCTTGTTGTTTATATTTTATTTTATAAACCTTTTTAAACAAAAGGAAACAGGATTGTCGCTAAAAAAAATTAAAAATAACCGTTTGATTTTTAGTGCAATATTGTTTTTTACATGGATTTTTCTATCAATACCGCTTTCTATCATTAAATCATATCTTGATGAGCCAATGATACTTTCCAGGTATTTTATACATCTGCTACCAGCGTTGGTGTTAATTTTAGCTATAGCTATAGATCTTATTAAAAATAAAATAGCCAAAGTTCTTTTAATACTCCTTGTTGTAATATTTTCATTGGTAGATATATTTATCGTTAAGAACTATTATCATGCGATATCTAAAACCCAGTTTAGAGAAATAACAGCAGAAATTGCTAAAAAGAATACTGGCAGTGAAAAAATAATATCGACTTATGGCTGGCTAATGGGGTATTTTTTAAATGAAAAAAATAACAACCCTGTTTTAGAAATGAGTTTTGAAAACTATATCCAAAGCATGCGTAATAAGTCAAGACCAATGGATGCTTTTTGGTATATGAACGGTAACTTTTTACCCTATGCGCTTGGTCCTGAAGATGAGAAGTTTCTTAATGAGAATTTCATTTTAAAGGAAAAGATAGAAAAGTTTGATACATGGGCAAGATTTTATGTTCCTAAAGTACCACCTATTTTTAATGGAGATGTTTTCTTAAATAAATTTTTACCATTAATACAAGATGAAAATGGAGCACTGTTGTTTTTTGAAAATAGTAGTTCTGTGTCATCTAAAATAAGACTAAAGAAAGGGAAATATAATTTAGTTATTAATGGAAGCAGTACTCCCGAAAAACCTATTAATGGAGAAAATGCTCACCTCATAATAAAATATGGCGGTAAAAAAATAGCCGATTTTTATTTGAGTGAAGATGGTAATAAAAAAGAGAACATACTACCTTTTGAAATTGCGACAGATAAGAGGGAGAAAATGGAAATTATTTTTGATAATGATATAAGTGTTAATGGGCAGGACAGAAATGCGATTATTCATTCTATGAAAATTTTAAAAAGAGAATGAAAACAGCAGGTTTTATAAAGCAAAATTACTGGCTAATAGCAATATTGTTCTTGGCTTCATTTTTAAGATTTTTCCATCTTGATTTTCAAAGCGTATGGATGGATGAAATTTATACACTAAATATTTCTGATCCTTCTTTTACTTTAAAACAGCTTCATGATGAGGTGATAGCAAGAGAAGGTTTCCCGTACCTGTATTTTTTAATTCTCAGAGGTTTTTATACTTTATTTGGTTATAGTGAATTAGTAGTCAGAATAGTTTCTGCAATTGGAGGAGTAGCCGGAGTTGCGGTTATTTATATTTTTGCCAAAAATATTTTTAATAGGCAGGTTGGCTACATTGCAGCTTTTTTACTTGCTATAAATGAGTTTCATATTGCCTTATCACAAGAAGCAAGGCCTTATTCTTTATTTATACTTTTTGCGCTTATAGCCTTTTACAGGCTGTCTGTTTTTATTAAAACCCAAACGTTAAAAAATGCGCTTTGGTTTGGTTTAGCGGCGGGATTAATGCTTAATATAAATTTCTTTGCCATAATACTTTTATTTTCTCAGGGGCTGTTATTGTTATTAGCAATGGCCATGGCATCAAAAACAGAGCGAATTAGGCTGTTTAAATATTCCTGTTTGGCAGGTATTTTAGCAATATTGCTATTTGCCCCTAATTATGAGATGTTAATCAAGCTAGTGGAAATTCAGTCATTTTGGGTTCCTGAACCTAAGCCAGATTCTTTTACAATAATGTTTAAAGAGCTGCTGGGAAATTCTGAAATTACCCTGTTTATTTTCATCAGTATGATTACTTATTATGCAATCATTTTATTTAAGAAGGGAACAGCCGACTTTAGTTTTAAAACTATAAAAGAACAGCCATTATATTTTAGTTTCATTATTCTTTTTGTTTGGTTTGTAAGTTATTTTGAGATTTTATATATAAAATCATATCTGGGAACTTCTTTAGTTTTAAGCAGGTATTTTATAAGTTTTATTCCTGTATTTGTTATCGTAATAGCGATAGGAATATTTTATATTAAAAACAGTTTAATAAAAGCAGGAGTAATATTTTCTATATTAGTTATGTCGTTAACAAACCTTTTTGTTGTAAAAGGGTATTATAATAAAGTAAGCAAGTCACAGTTTAGAGAGGTTTCTACCTTTATTAAAGAGAATAATAAAAATGACGATCAGGTTTATACAAGCCTTACATATTGGTATAATTATTTTCTTGGAAACGGAAAAATAAATAAGCCACTTATAGAATCTTCATTAGAGGATTATGTAAAATCGATGATGGCCGATTCAACAAAAATAAAATCTTTTTGGTATGCTGATGCCCATAACCGTCCTTTTAATTTAGATAGTGAATCTCAACGTTTTTTAGATAAGTATTTTTATTTGGAAGATAACTTTGAAGGGTTTGATGCCTGGACAAGATTTTATAAACTTAAAACAGAGGTTGTTGCAGAAAGTATTGCAAAATTTAACAAGCTTGAATCAACTAATGGGGATACTGTTAGGTATAGTGTTGAGAATTTTGAAAATACTGGAGAAAAGATAAAAGCTGTGGGTTGGGCTTATTTTCCGGAACAGGAGGCTGTTGGCTCAAAAATAAACTTAATTTTAATAAAGGAAGATAAAATATATAGATTGCCTACTTTACAAGTTCTTAGAAATGATGTCGCCGGCTTTTTTAGGTTAAACTATAATATAGATAATTGTGGTTTTATAGGCGAATATTATATTGACGACTTAGAGCCTGGTGAATATAAAATAGGCATTTACCTGATAAATAAAACCACGAAAAAAGAAGGATTTGTAATTACCGATAAAATTGTTGCAAAGCAATAACGGGAATAAAGCACACTATGGCCGAAACAGGAAAAATTAAAGCAAAAAAACAATTTGTTAACCTTGTTACTTATGGTATGGGGCAAGGCTTTAATTTAGTAACACCACTGTTGGTAGCACCTTATTTAATTTCTATTTTCGGACAGGGAGGATATGGGAAAGTAGGTGTAGGAATGGCTCTGTCTTTTTTTCTTATCGTAATTATCGATTATGGCAGTGATATTATTGGGGTTAAGGACGTTGCGGTAAACAGAAATGATAAAGTAACGCTTGGAAAAATTTTAAGCACTGCTTATGTGGCTCGTTTTTTATTACTGTGTATTGTATTGTTATTAATGACATTTTTGTATTACACGGTTCCATACTTTAATAAAGAAAAAGAATTATTTCTTTTTGGTCTGCCTATTCTCGTTGGGCAATTTATAAATCCAACCTGGGTTTTTCAGGGAATAGAAAACTTTAAAGGCATAACAGCGCTTACAATAGCCTCAAAAATTATTTACGTTATTGGCGTGTTCTTGACAATAAAAAATGCCGGAGATTACATTTATGTGAATTTATGGTGGGGTATAGGGATGATCATTGCAAATTTTATTGCATTTACCCGTCTTTGTTCTATGTATAAGATCACGCTTGGTAATACATCTAAAACAGAAGTTGTCAATTTTTTAAAAGGCAATTTTAGCATGGTCTTTTCGCAGTTGTTTTTGTCATTGCAATTATACTCACCAATAATGCTTATAAGTTTTTTTGCCGGCGATGCAATGGCAGGGAAATACAAAATAATAGAACATATAGTGGTTGCTTTTAAAACGTATATCTTTCTGTTTTTTAATTATGTATACCCAAGAGTATGTTATTTAATTGAAAAAAATATAAAAGAAGCCATGCGGTTTTGGAAATTATATAATGGGGCAAATTTTATATTTATTGCAATATGTATGAGTGTGCTATATATATTGGCAAAACCTGTTGTACATTATTTTGATAAGGCTGCTATCGACGAAATAGCAGGTTTGTTACAATTTGCCATACTTCTCCCAATTACATTGGCAATTTCAATTCCGTTAAAACAATTGGTTTTGGGGTGGAACCACGAAAAGTTTTATATTAGGCTTACCATGATAATGGTTGTGTTTAATGTAGTATTGCTCGTTGTACTGCTTAAGTTTTTTAAAATTTATGGTGTTTTAGCTTCTCTTATAATAACCGAGGCAATAACAGCTGTGTTATACGTAATGATTATTAAAAAAAAGCTGTTTAGACTTAATTAAAAAAACTATTGTAATTTTGAACACTATACCCTTTTTTGATGATAAAAAATATATTTCAAAAGCTGCTTCATAAATCCGGAAAAACATATTCCATAGATCCAAATATACCCGAAGGTCTAATCTGGCTAACACTTTATAAAAGAGTAATAATGCTTACCAGAGGTCTTATGTTTTTACGTAAAAAAGTATATATGGGCAGGGGCTGCTCTATCACCAATAAAAAGAACATTTTTTTTGGGAAAAATGTAACTATAGAGAATAATACAATAATAGATGGTTATGCTTTAGAGAAACTATCTATCGGCCACGGTAGCCGGATAGGAGCTTACTCACTTGTAAGTTGCACCAGTCATTTATCAAAATATGGTATTGGCTTAAAAATGGGAAATAACTCTGCTATTGGCCGTTTTACAGAATTTGGCGCTGCCGGAGGTATAGAAATAGGGGATGATGTAATAATGGGCGCCTATATTAGTTTTCATTCGGAGAATCATAATTTTATGGATACTTCTATGCTTATAAGAGAGCAGGGCGTATCTTCTAAAGGAATAAAAATAGGGAATGATGTGTGGGTAGGAGCTAAAGTTACTTTCTTAGATGGATCCGTTGTAGGTAACCACTGTGTGGTGGCTGCGGGTGCTGTTGTAACTGGTGTTTTCCCAGATCATTCGGTAATAGGCGGAGTGCCTGCTAAAATTATAAAAACAATATCATAATGGCTTTAGTGATAAGGAAACAGTTTTTCCACCAGATATTGTTTGTAGCATGCGTAGCCATACCCTACATTAACGTTTATGAGGCTACATTTGCTATCTGGACATTAACGGTTCTTATAACTTTAAAAAATAAGTATTCTTATACATTACTTAAGCTTATAGCCTGTTTTGCCGCTATATTTTCTATAGCGCTGGTAGTGAGTTTTTTTAAGGAAGATATAGTTGCATATGAATTTGTTAGGGATATTACTTATCTGCTTAAGCCCATCTTAGGGTTACTTATAGGCTACCAGCTCTGTAAGGATTACACAAAAAACCCGCTACTTATTTTTATTAATACAGGGATAATAATAGCCATAGTGCATTTGTTTCTTGTGGCTCATAGTGTGTTTGTATTGCACTCTAAAACAATACAGGTGCTACGAAATCACGCAGGTTATTTTAGTGATTTTGAGGTATATGCCATTCTGTTTATAATTTTTCACAAGCAGCTTCAAATTACAATATCTAAAAAAAGAATTGTATTTGGACTTGTAATATTGGCAACTTCGACTGTTTTTTATCTGGCAAGAACAAACTTTATCCAATTTGTAATTTTGTTTATGGCGCTTAAAGGTTATTTTGCTATCAATAAAAGATCTATAACTATTATAGCCACTACATTGCTATTTATTGGAATAGGATATGGAGCAATATATTATTATAATCCTTCAAGTAAAGGAAGACCACTTGAGGTATTTTTATATAAGATAAAAAATTCGCCAATAGAACCGTTTAAAACCCGTGTAATTAAAGATAATGCCAAGGATTTTAATGAAAATTACCGATCATATGAAAATATATATACCATAAGGCAGATTAGAAACGGTGGAACGGCAACTGTTTTGTTTGGTGAGGGTATGGGGTCGTCGATAGATTTAAAGAAAAAAGTATGGCTGCAAACCAGTTGGATGAGGTATATACCATTTTTGCATAATGGTTTTATGACAGTTTTATTAAAGTCCGGACTATTGGGTAATCTTATACTATTGTACTCAATTGGATTGTTATTTAAGTATAAACAATCCAATGATCCTTTAATTCAAAATCTCAATTTTATTTTACTGGGAACGGGTATTTACTTAATAATATCGTATTGGGTATTTATGGGACTATACTTTGTAGCCGATACAAAAGCTATAGTAATAGGCTATATAATTTGCTATAGGGAAACGCTTATACGAAAAAAGCGCCTTAATGAGGCGCAATAAATTAGTCGTTTATAGTAAAGTCGCTATTATATCTCTTATTTGATTTGCACTGGTGCCATCTCCATATGGGTTAGATGCTGTCGCTATTTTTGTATAATATTCCTTATCATTTAAAAGCCTGGCAGTTTCGTGCTTTATTTTCTCTTTATTTGCACCTACAAGAACAGCTGTACCGGCATCAACACCTTCCATACGTTCTGTAACGTCTCTTAGTACTAATACTGGTTTTCCAAGGCTTGGAGCTTCTTCTTGTATTCCTCCCGAATCGGTAAGTATTATATCGCTCTTATCAAGCATCCATATAAGTTCATTGTAATCCAAAGGATGTATTAATTTTATATTATCCCTAATTAGAGTACTATAAGCGATACCCTTAATATTGGGGTTAAGGTGTACCGGATAAACAATTTCTACGCTATCAGCATATTCGTCTGCAATTTCTAAAATGGCCTCGCATATATCTTTAAAAGGGACACCAAAATTTTCTCTTCGATGGCAAGTAACAAGAATGATTTTTTTATTAAAATCGACACCTTTAAACTGTTCTAAAATAACAGATTCATCGGATTGTTTTATCTTCTCAAGCCCTTCAAGCAAGGCATCTATAACAGTGTTACCTACTACAAATACATTTTTTGTAGTGTTTTCTGCAAATAAATTTTCCTGGGAAATTTTAGTAGGACAAAAATGAAAAGTAGCAAGTTTAGATGTAAGTACTCTGTTCATTTCTTCCGGAAACGGAGAATACATATCATGGCTTCTAAGACCGGCCTCTATATGTGCAATTTTAATTTTTTGATAAAAAGCGGCCATTGCTGCAGCCAGTACAGTAGTAGTGTCTCCCTGCACAAAAACAAGATCGAATTTTTCTTTTAAAAGAATCTCATTTGTTATTCTGGATATAAGGCCCGATGTTAATTCATGAAGAGTTTGATTAGGCATCATTATATTCAGGTCATAATCAATATTAATTTCAAAAAAAGCAAGTACCTGATCCAGCATTTCTCTATGTTGTGCGGTAACGCCAACTTTTACTATAAATTCGTTATTCTGAGAAAAGGCTTTTACAAGCGGTGCCATTTTTATAGCTTCAGGTCGGGTTCCAAAAAGGAAGAGAATCTTTTTCATTTTTCGAAATCTTATGCAGATGTTTAATGTGTGTAAAACTACTAATTAAAACTATATTTGCAATATAAAAAAGCTTGAATGAAAGTATTGTTTCAATCCAGAACCAACTTATATTCTGCCCCTGGCGGAGATTTGGTGCAAATGGAAAAAACCCGCGAATATCTTGAAAAGCGAGGTGTTATAGTGGATATTTCGTTAGAATTTGAACCAAATTTAGAAGGTTATGATGTAGTACACCTTTTTAATTTAATGGAGCCTCAGGATATTTATCTGCAAATGCAGAATGCAAAAAGGCAAAATAAAAAAATTGTACTTTCTACCATTTACGGACTTTACACCGAATTTGAAAGAAAAGCCAGAGGCGGACTTTTTCAGTACGTTGCAAACATACTTTCACCGTACCAGATAGGGTATATAAAAACACTGATAAAATACTATTCTGAAAAAAGAATACATAAAGGTGTATACAAGATGATGTTTAAAGGTTACTATGGACTTATGAAGGAAATAGTAGATAACACCAGTGTATTTTTGCCCAATTCCCATTCTGAAATGGAAAGAGTGGCAAAAGAATTTAAACTTAAAAATCATAAATACTTTAGTGTTCCTAATGCCATCGATAAAGAAGTTTTTGATATGGCAGAGGAAACTAATGATGGTAAATTCGATCAGTTTAAAAATTGTATTTTATGTGCTGCCAGGATTGAGGGAAGAAAATCTACATTAAATCTTGTAAAAGCAGTTAAAAATTCTCCATACACTTTAGTATTGGTAGGGAAAGAATCGGCAAACCAAAAAGCGTTTGTAGAGCAGGTGCATAAAGAGGCCGGGAGTAACGTACACTTTTTAGGTACTATGCCACATACTGAACTAAAAAAACTATATAGTGTAGCAAAGGTTCATGCTCTTGTTAGCTGGATGGAAACTCCGGGGTTATCATCTTTAGAGGCGGCGGCTATGGGATGTAATATTGTTGTAACCAAAAAAGGAGATACATACGATTATTTTGCAGACTATGCTTATTACTGTGAACCGGATGATGTTGTTTCTATTAGAAAAGCGCTTGATCTGGCTTATCAAAATCCTGTAGATCCTGCTTTAAGACAAAGAGTTTTGCAAAATTATATTTGGGAGAAAACGGCCGACGAAACAATTAAAGGTTACGAAACAGCGTTAAACGGTGTTTAAAAGAGGTATAGCCCACCAAAAATAACTACTTTTGCATCCTTAAAAAAAAGACAATGAAAATAGCCATATTAGGTACCAGAGGAATACCCAATTATTACGGCGGTTTTGAGCAGTTTGCTGAATATTTTTCGGCTTATTGTGTAGAGAAGGGACATGATGTTTATGTATATAACTCGCATAACCATCCATATCAGGAAAAAACGTTTAAAGGGGTACACATTCTTCACCAACATGATCCCGAGTATAAAATGGGAACCTTCGGACAATTTATATATGATTATAATTGTATTAAGGACATAAGAAAACGCGATTTTGATATTATACTACAACTTGGCTACACAAGTAGTTCTGTATGGTGTTTTTTAATTCCGAAAAAACCTATTCTTATTACCAATATGGATGGCTTGGAGTGGAAACGCTCTAAATATTCAAGACCTGTACGTCAGTTCTTAAAATTTGCAGAAAGACTTGCTGCAGTGAGTAGTGATTATCTTGTGGCAGATTCTTTGGGCATTAAAGCATCATTAAAAAACCGCTATAATAAAGAATCTGTTTATATAGCCTATGGTGCACATCCATTTACTAATCCTAACGATAGTATTCTTAAAGAGTATAATGTAGAAAAAGACAATTATACTATGGTAATGGCTCGTTTTGAGCCAGAAAACAATATAGACATGGTACTGGAGGGGGTTACTCTATGTAATGACACCACTCCCATATTAGTTGTAGGTAAACACGAAACAAAATATGGTGCTTATTTAAAAGAGAAATATAAAGATTACCCACATATAAGGTTTATTGGAGGGTTATATAACATAGATCATCTAAATAATCTACGTTATTATTCTAAACTCTATTTCCATGGACATTCGGTAGGAGGCACTAATCCTTCTTTACTCGAAGCAATGGCATCCAGTGCGCTTATAGCAGCACACAATAATGATTTTAATAGAGGCGTTTTAAAAGATAATGCGTATTATTTCTCTAATCCACAGGAGGTTGCAAATTTGCTTACAACATTGGTGAAAGAAGATAATTTGCAAATAATACAAAATAACTTTACAGCAATAACACACGATTTTAACTGGGACAAAATTAATGGCGACTATTTACAATTTTTCGAGGAATGCTTTGCTAAAAAAAATAGGGCTGTCGCTAGGTAAAAAACCACTGGTTTTTTTCATATCGGCTGTACTTATCACATTGCCTCTGGGGTATGCATATAATAGTATTGCCCTGATTCTTTTTGTTTTGTACTCATTTCTTTCTGCACAAAAAAGTAATGGGTCTTTTAATTTTGCATTGCTTTTGCCATTGTTGTTTTTTGGCCTAATGGGACTTTCACTCATTTGGTCAATAGATCCTAAAAACACATTAAAAGCTCTTAGCAAAGAGGCAGCATTATTTTTTATTCCACTGGCCTTTTGCTTTAACAAGCAATTTATAAAAATGGGGCTTAATACTATACTTAAAAATTATAGTGTAGGCATGTGCCTTTTTGGGCTGTATTATTTGGGAAGAGCATTAATAAGATATAGCGAAACGTATAATACCAATGTGTTTTTTTACCATGAGCTTTCTGCCGATGTAAATGCAATTTACTTATCGGCTTTATTTTCTATACCGTTATTTTATTTTTTATCGGTTAAAAGAAAAACTACATGGGATTTTATAGCACTTGCCTATTTGGTTGTCTTTATATTTTTACTATCATCAAAAACGGTAATTATTATCGATGTTTTGCTCATAGCTGTATACTTTATTTTTTATTCGGGTATGCCAAAAAAAGCCAAAGTAGTGGCAGTAGCTGCTTTTTGTATATTTATAGCAGGACTGGGCTATTTTGGAAAAATTAAAGAAAGGCTTCTTGCAGAATATGAGCCCAATGTAACAGTAGTCGAAGGGACATCTGTGCCAAATGGAGGAATAAATACGCTTACCATTAAAGAGGCATGGAGCAAGCCTGAATTTACAGCTAACGATTATTTTAACGGAACTGCTTTTAGGGTATACCAAATTAGGGTTTTTAAAGAAATGCTGGCCGAAGACCCTATATTTTTTACTGGCTATGGACTTAATGCATCGCTAAAAAGAATAGAAGAAAAAGGCACAAGACATAATGTGTATCAGGGGGATGCCCAAAATAAGGGATATAACGCCGAAAATTTTCATAATCAGTATATTGAAACTTTTGCCGATTTAGGTGTTTTTGGTTTTATCTTGTTGATTATACTATTACTCTATAATTTTAAAAATGCTGTTAAAAGTAAAGATTTTGTACATATTGCTTTTGCAATTCTTATGATAGCATTACTTTTGACGGAATCATTTTTATGGAGACAAAGAGGCGTTGTGTTTTTTACAATGCTCTATTGCCTATTTAATGCCCTATCGCCTAAAGGCACCGAAAAAGAAAAAATATGAAAAGAATACTAATAACAGGTGCAGCAGGATTTTTAGGGTCGCATCTTTGTGATAGGTTTATAAAAGAAGGCTATTTTGTTATAGGAATGGATAATCTTATAACAGGCGATTTAAAAAATATTGAGCATCTTTTTAAACTCGAAAATTTTGAATTTTACCATCACGATGTTACAAAATTTGTAAACATACCGGGAAGGTTAGATTATATATTGCATTTTGCTTCACCAGCAAGCCCGATAGATTATCTTAAAATTCCGATCCAAACTTTAAAAGTAGGATCGTTAGGAACACATAATTTATTAGGATTAGCAAGGGTAAAAAATGCCAGGATTCTTATTGCTTCTACATCCGAAGTGTATGGTGACCCACTGGTACATCCGCAAACGGAGGATTACTACGGAAATGTAAACACAATAGGGCCTAGAGGAGTTTACGATGAGGCAAAACGTTTTCAGGAATCCATAACAATGGCCTACCATACTTTTCACGGTGTAGAAACCAGAATAGTAAGAATATTTAACACTTATGGTCCAAGAATGAGGTTAAATGATGGTAGAGTAATTCCTGCATTTATTGGGCAGGCATTAAGAGGTGAAGATCTTACCATTTTTGGTGATGGTATGCAAACCCGATCTTTTTGTTTTGTAGACGATCAGGTAGAAGGGATATTCAGGCTATTACATTCTAATTACGCATATCCTGTAAACATTGGAAATCCGGACGAGATAACAATAAAGGATTTTGCTGAAGAAATTATAAAACTAACAGGTACGAACCAAAAAGTGGTGTATCACCCGCTTCCAATAAACGATCCGTTACAAAGGCAGCCGGATATTACAAAAGCAAGAGAATTGCTAGGTTGGGAGCCTAAAGTGAACCGTGCAGACGGTATGAAAATAACCTATGATTATTTTAGGTCATTATCGAAAGAAGAATTATTAAAAGAAGAACATAAAGATTTTTCAGGTTTTATACATTAAAAATGATTTTATCCGGTAAAGGGAGGTATTCGAAATATTTAAGGCCAATTAGTATATTGTTTGACATATTGGTTATTACAATCCTGCCTTATTATTTTTTTAGAGAGCTGGGGGTAAATCAAATTCATTATGGTGTTTACCAACTCGCATGTTGGTTAATAATATCATACTTCTCAGAGTTTTACGAAGTATATCGTTATACTACACCTATAAAGATTATTTCGAAATTAATAACCCAGGGAATTATTTTTCTGTTGGTTGTTATTGCTTTTTTTCCGTTTGCAAAAAAAACAGTTTTTAGCGGGCAGGCTATAGCATATTATTTAAGTACAGCATTTGCAGCCATTACTATTTTTAAATTCCTGTTGTTTTATTATTTAAAACGTTACAGGGTAGCAACTGGCAGTAATTTTAGAACAGCAATAATAGTTGGGTACTCTCCGCAGGCAATTCGTTTAAAAGAGTTGTTCGAAAAGCGTACTGATTATGGCTATCGCTTTTTTGGCTTTTTTTCGGATAAGAAAATAAACCCAGAAATAATGGGTAAAATTATCGACATTCAGGATTTTGCATTAAAGAATAATATTGACGAAATATACTGTTCCTTAAACGAAATAAATAATACACAGCTTAAAAATCTGGTAGAATTTGCTGATACAAATGATAAATCGATAAAATTTATTCCGGACACAAAAGATCTGTTTTCTAAAAATCTAAAAATAGATTATTACGAATTTTTTCCGGTACTATCGTTACGTAAAACAGCATTGCACGAACCAATAGCCCAGATAACCAAAAGGGTTTTTGACATTGTATTTTCATTATTGGTTGTGATACTTTTGCTTTCGTGGCTTACACCACTATTGGCATTGCTTATTAAACTGGAATCTAAAGGTCCTGTGTTTTTTAAACAAAGCAGGCCAGGGATTAATGAAGCCGAATTTTTTTGCTATAAATTCAGGTCGATGCAATTAAATGAAACTACAGAGCAATCTGTAATAAAAAATGATCCGAGAGTAACCAGAATAGGTAAGTTTATACGAAAAACGAGTATTGACGAAATGCCACAGTTTCTTAATGTGCTTAGAGGCGAAATGTCGGTTGTAGGGCCAAGACCACACTTATGGTCGCAAAACAACTTATATAGCAGCAGAATTAAGAAATATATGGTACGTCTTTATGTAAGACCGGGAATTACAGGTCTTGCACAGGTAAGAGGATTTAGAGGTGAGATAACTACCGATGAAGATATGATAAACCGAATTAAATATGACGTGTTCTATATCGAGAACTGGTCTATTTTACTCGATATTAAAATAATAATACAAACTGTTGTAAATATTTTTCAGGGCGACGAGAAAGCCTATTAATATTTGCGTGAAATACTTAGCATTATGAAAATTTTATTACTTGGTTCAGGAGGAAGAGAGCATGCATTAGCATGGAAAATGTTACAAAGCCCATTATGCGAAAAATTATTTGTTGCACCGGGTAACGCTGGTACAGCTTCTATTGCATCTAATGTAAACATCAATCCACTGGATTTTGAATCGATAAAAAGCTTTGTTGTTGAGGAAGGTATAAAAATGGTTGTTGTAGGTCCGGAAGACCCACTGGTAAAAGGTATCTACAATTATTTTAAAAAGGACGAAGCACTTAAAGATATCCCTGTAATTGGACCGTCTAAAATTGGCGCTCAATTGGAAGGAAGTAAAGAATTTGCTAAGCAGTTCCTTATAAAACATAATATACCTACAGCAGCTTATGACAGTTTCACAAAAGAAACGGTAGAGAAAGGCTGTGAGTTTCTTACCACATTGCAACCACCTTATGTTTTAAAGGCAGACGGGCTTGCTGCAGGTAAAGGAGTACTTATACTTCAGGATCTTGCCGAAGCGCAGGAGGAGCTTCGTAATATGCTTATAGGAGAGAAGTTTGGACAGGCGAGTACTAAAGTCGTTATCGAGGAGTTTTTGGATGGTATAGAGCTAAGCTGTTTTGTACTTACCGACGGTAAAAGCTACAAATTATTACCTACTGCTAAAGACTATAAGCGCATAGGCGAAGGAGACACCGGATTAAATACTGGAGGTATGGGAGCTGTATCGCCGGTTCCATTTGCAGATGCTGTATTTATGGAGAAAATTGAAACCCGTGTTGTTAAGCCTACTATCGAAGGTTTAAAAAAAGACGGAATAGAATATAAAGGATTTGTTTTTATCGGACTTATAAAAGTAGGAGACGATCCGTTTGTTATAGAATATAATGTAAGAATGGGTGACCCGGAAACCGAAGTGGTTATACCAAGATTAAAATCAGATCTTGTTGAATTGTTTTCGGCTGTAGCCAACCAGGAGCTTGATAAAATAAATTTAGAAATTGACGAGAGAACTGCAGCAACTATAATGGTAGTATCTGGCGGATATCCGGAAGATTATGATAAAGGAAAAGTTATATCAGGTCTTGATGCAGTTGAAGGTTCTATTGCTTTTCATGCAGGTACAAAACTGGATAACGGAAATGTAGTAACAAGTGGCGGGCGTGTAATTGCTGTTACTTCTTACGGAAATGACTTTGATGAAGCCATAAAAAAATCTTACCAAAATATAGATAAACTAAATTTTGATAAGATATATTATAGAAAAGATATCGGCTTTGACTTACGATAAGAAAGAGTGAGCCGTAGTATCTTGTTCGTCTTCTTTATTTTGTTTGAAAATTTTAAGCTGCTTTAACCAGTATAGAGTAGCTGCACAACAAATAAGGATAAACACCCAAGTAATTATGTTTGCCAACCACCAGTTTTCTAGCTCAAGGTTGCGGAAAAAAGTAAGTGGTATAAAAAGGATGTCTGTAAACAGGTATCCTATAGCTTCAAAAAATGTTTTCATTTAAACAAGTATTATATTTACAGACACAAAAGTATAAAATATTCACATGTTAGCAAGTGTTTTTAATAAATCAAGACCTGTAAATTACGTTTTAATAAGCGGAATACTTGTTTTGTGTTACTTTTTATACATTTTTGGGGAGCCGGCCTGGACAAAAAGCTATTTATTGATCGCTCAAAAAATAGGTCTTCTTCTTCTTTTGGGAGGGGCACTGTTCCTTACAAACTTTATTACTCGCCGAAATACGCTGAGTAAAGCAAACACCTATGCCATGTTTTTGTTCATGGTATTCCTGATATTGTTTCCTACAATATTGGTTAATGTAAACATTATAATATCCAACTTTTTATTGCTACTGGCGTTAAGAAGACTAATTTCATTACAGTCCTTAATAACACCTAAAGAAAAAATATTTGATGCTTCGTTCTGGATATTTGCTGCTGCAATATTCCACTTTTGGAGTATAATTTATATAGGCCTTGTTTTTATATCCATTGTATTTCACGTATCTCGCGATTACAGAAACTGGTTAATACCTTTTATTGCTTTTTTTGCGGTAGCGGTTTTGTATATAATGGGAGGATTAATAATGGGCGATGGCTTTTTTAGGAGTTTTTTAGATGATGTAAGCATTAGCTTTAACTTTACTTATTTTGAAAATATTTATCAAAATGTTGCATTGGCTATATTCTCGTCTATTGCCGCGCTATTTGCATTTCCATACATTTTTTCGATTACAAGTAAACCTTTAAACCTGCAATCGTCGCACAAAAAAATACTATATTCCTTTTTAATAGGGGTAGCCATATACGTACTTTCGGATCATAAAAACAACAGTTTTTTGGCATTTACATTTGCTCCACTTGCCATTATGGGAGCCAATTATCTTGAGAGCCAAGAAAATATGTGGTTTAAGGAAATATTGCTGGGATTAATAGTGCTTATAGCAATATTTATCTTTACGGCACAGCTATAGGCCTATAGCAAATTGCATTAGCAGGATATAAGTATTAAAACTATATTTGTAAACTAAAATTAAGATTATGTTTTCTAAGATCGCTTTCCCCATATTTGAGCAGAGCATAAACGATTATCATCAGTATGATAATGTAGACCAGCCAATGAACAATCCGTTTGAAAAGGATAAAATTGAGCACCTGCTATATGCAAAAAACTGGATAGATACCGTACAATGGCATCTTGAAGACATTATCCGTAATCCGGAAATAAACCCTGTAGAAGCTTTGGCACTTAAAAGAAGAATTGATGCTTCTAACCAGGTGCGTACAGATATGGTGGAATATATAGACAGCTATTTTTTACAACTATACAAAGATGTAAAAGTAAAAGATGGCGCTAAGATAAATTCCGAAAGCCCTGCGTGGGCATTGGACAGACTGTCTATACTTGCACTTAAAATATACCATATGAATGAGGAGGCTACCCGTGAGGATGCTTCTGCAGAACATAGGGCTAAATGTAACGAAAAGCTAAACGTACTTTTAGAACAGAAAAAAGACCTTTCTACGGCTATTGATGATCTTATTGCTGATATTGAAAGCGGGGATAAGTTTATGAAAGTGTACAAGCAAATGAAAATGTACAACGACGAAGAGCTAAACCCTGTTTTGTACCAAAACAAAAAATAAGAACCTGATTAATGTCAGGAACACAAAATATATTGATAATAAGGCTTTCGGCAATGGGAGATGTCGCTATGACGGTTCCTCTGCTGAGAGCCTTAGTTGTACAATACCCCGAAGTAAAAGTAACGGTATTGTCTAAACCTTTTTTTAAGCCTTTTTTTGACGACATTCCGCGTGTTGCGTTTTATGGTGCCGATGTAAACGGTAAGCATAAAGGGTTTTTTGGGTTGCTTAAACTTTATAGGGAACTAAAAGCATATAATATAGATGCTGTTGCCGATTTACATAATGTACTGCGATCTAAAATAGTTACAGCGTTATTTTCTTTATCGGGTAAAAAAACGGCAACTACAGATAAAGCAAGGGAAGAGAAAAAAGCACTTACCCGTGCTGAAAATAAAATTTTTAAACCACTTATGCCTATTATACAAAGGCATTTGCAGACTTTTGAAAAACTAGGTTTTCCTATAGATCTTACTGTACCCATTTTCCCGGAAAAACAAGCTCTAACAGCAACAGTCATTGATGTTACGGGAGCTAAACAAGGTGTCTGGATTGGAATTGCACCTTTTGCACAACATCAGGGCAAGGTATATCCTGCAGATTTAATGCAGGAAGTAATTAACCAATTGGCTAAAAACAAGAATTATAAACTATTGCTTTTTGGTGGAGGAAAACAGGAAATAGAAATACTAGAGCAGTTTGCCAAAGGCCACGACAATGTAGTTGTTACTGCCGGGAAACTAAAACTACAACAGGAATTGGCGCTTATAAGTAATCTTGATGTAATGCTTAGTATGGATAGCGGTAACGCTCATATGGCAGCAATGCTGGGAGTTAAGGTAGTAACCCTTTGGGGAGCAACCCATCCTTATGCAGGCTTTGCACCATTTAATCAGCCGTTAGAAAATGCGCTTACTGCCGATAGGGAACAATATCCGTTATTGCCAACATCAATGTATGGTAATAAAATAGTGGAAGGTTATGGAGATGCTATGAGAACCATTACTCCTGAAATCGTAGTAAATAAAATTAATGCAGTTTTAAGCTAACTATTATCTGTATCTAAGATGACAGAATATTTATAAAAACAAAAATCCCACGTCAAAGCGTGGGATTTTTTATATCATTGAGAATGACAGATTAAACATCATCATAATCTACATAAATCTCTGGCGATGTTGGATGTGCCTGGCAGGTAAGTATAAGGCCATCGGCTATTTCTCCATCGGTAAGAATAGCATTCTTTTTCATCTCTGCTGTACCGTTTGTAATACGAGCCATACAACTGCTGCAAATACCACCCTGACAAGAGTAAGGAGCATCTACGCCCTGTTTAAGTGCTGCATCCAAAATGGTCATTTGCTGAGACATTATAAAAGTAACCTCTTCATCATCAACTAAAACTGTAATTTTAGTCTGTCCGTCAAGGTTTTCTTCAATTTTTTTCTCTGCGATAGGAGTAGAAAATAATTCGAATTTTATGTTTTTCTCAGGGATGTTGTGCTCTTTAAGAACATCGTTTACCGTAAGTATCATTTCTTCCGGGCCGCATAGGTAAAATTTCTCGAATTCTTTTTCCTTATGCTTGTTCTTGATAACGAAGTTAACCGTAGAGCGTTCTATGCGTCCAAAAATAGACTCTTCTGCCCTTGCCTGGCTGTATACAAAATGAGCAAAGAAACGGCCTACATACTCAAGTTGTAAGTCGTGCAGGAATTGATGAAAAATAGTTTCTTCAGGCGACTTGTTGCCATATACCAGTACAAAAGTACTTTCGGGTTCGTTTTGTAAAACAGATTGTATGATCGATAGTACAGGAGTTATACCACTGCCTGCTGCAAATGCTGCATAATTTCTTTGACGGTCTGACTTTGGCTCAAAAATAAATTTCCCTTCAGGAGTGCCTACCTCTATAGTGTCGCCTACAGCAAGTTTTTCATTAGCAAAAACAGAAAACCCGCCATTTTTTACCGCCTTAATAGCTACACGAAGTTCGTTGCTTCCCGGAGCCGAACAAATAGAATAAGCTTTTCTTATTTCCTGTCCTTCAAACTGTGTTTTTAGGTTAATGTATTGACCAGCAATAAAGTTATAATCTTCATGTAGGTTTTCGGGAATATCAAAAGCTATAGAAACAGCTTGCGGAGTTTCTCTCCTTATATCTTTTATTTTAAGAGAATGAAATGTTGACATGTAATAGTATTTCGTGCAAAAATAAACATTCCTTACAGGTAAATAAAATTCCTGCGGGTAAAATAATACATAAAACTTATATGCATAAGAATATTATGTATATATTTGAAACATGAAAAACTCACAATTGTATAAGGGCAGCCTTAACACGATTATTATGAAACTGCTGGAAGAAAACGGCAGGATGTATGGTTATGAAATTACCCAAAAAGTAAAATTAATAACTGCGGGTGAACTGAATATTACCGAAGGAGCGTTATATCCTGCGTTGCATAAGCTTGAAGCCGAAGGCTTATTGGACGTAGAAGTAGAAAAGGTAGACAACAGACTACGCAAGTATTATAAACTTACCGAAAGCGGGCAAAAGGAAACTGTAAACCGTCTTGCAGAGCTGGAAGAGTTTATTAGAAACATGCAAAATTTGGTTAATCCTGCTCCTAACCCTGATTTACAATTTTAAGTTATGAAAGCAACAGATTATCAAATACATCTTATAGGCGAGGCTCTTAAAAAAATAGGAGTAAATTATATTGATATCCGCCATGAAATGACCGATCATATTGCTGCGACGTTGGAAGAGACTGAAGGGAATTTTGAGGATAATCTTTCGCAATATATTATTTCTCACAGAAAAGAACTTCGTAAAACAAACCGAAAATTTGTATTTATCTCAATGGTTAATGCTTATAAAAAACTATTGGCTAATATGTTTACACTAAACTTTTTGGCCCTGTTTTTAATTATATTCATAAATGCTTCTTTAATAGGTCTTTTTATTGAAAGAGAATCTGTTATCAGGATAATGTTTATGGCTTTTTCAGTGGTAGTTTGTATTTCATTTTTCCCGGGACTTTATAGTGTTTTAAAGCGGAGAGATTCTCATTCGTATAGTCATGGTTTTAGTTTTTTGAGTCTGATTATGCTCTATCCAAGTATTTTTATGATAGGCTGGCAGAGGGAAATAGCAGATGATAATTTAGTACTACTTTATTATACAGCAGTACTATCGGTTTCGGTAATTATGAATTTTACTATAAAACAATTTAACACACAATATAAACTACGATACAATGTCTAAATTATCGGGTGAAGAAATACAGTTTATAGATAATTATCTATACAATTCGGGGGTAAGGTATATTGATATCCGCTGTGAAATGACCGATCATGTTGCTACTGCATTGGAAGCAATGGAAGGCGATTTTGGGCAAAACTTTTCGAGATATATGATATCTAATAAAAAAGAATTGCTTTTTGGTAACAAAAAGTTCAAGGGCGGCGCAATGTCAAGAGCATGGGTATCATTTTGGACTTTTTATACGAATCCTAAATTTCTTATAGGGATGGCTCTCCTTGCTCTTTTTTCATTTATTATGGTAAACCATGTGGGTTATGAGGAGGTATACTCTTATTTTTTTCTGAGCAATGTGTTCGTGTTTTTTGGATTTTATATTTTATGGGTTTATTTCTGGGTGGCAAAAAAGAACAGATATTCTGTAATAGACAGACTACTGCTTATAAGCTGGTTTATTCCAGCATTTTTTAGATTTGAAGGGATAATAAAAAGCGAAACGCTAAAACTTATATTGATAGTATTATATAGCAGTATTGTTTCTGCATTGTTTCTTACAATAATAAATGTTCATAGAAAATATAAATTGAGGTACAATGGCTAAAAAAGTTTCTGGAGAACAAATGGAAGAATTGTTTGCTTTTACCCGTAAACATTATGTAGAATATTATGACCTGCAGTTGGAACTTGCAGACCATATGGCAAATGCTATTGAGGAACGCTGGACTACAGACCTGACACTTGATTTTAATACATTAAAAAACCAGGAGTTTAAAAAATTTGGAATATTTGGCTTTATGGAAGTTGTTGAACAGCGACAGATAGCACTGACCAAAAGATATTACAATCTGATATGGAGTTATTTTAAAGAGTTTTTTAAACTGCCTCGAATAGTATTAACGCTCGTATTAATTTTTTTGGTTTATAAAATTTTAGAATTTGGTACAATAGCCTATTCCATAATGATAACTATTGTTTTGGTTATAACAGTTTACAAGTTTATTGCTGTGAGGCGAATACGTAGGAAAAAGATAAAACAAACCGGCAAAAAATGGTTGTTTGAAGAAATTATTATGAGATGTGGCGGAGTTCCAGTTATGTTTTTTTTTCCGTATCAAATTTTTCAAATACCATTTGATACAGAGCTAGGTGCGGTAGCCAATTGGGTTATGTCTATTCTTCTGGTGTCTTTTGCATTGTATCAATATACCATACTTTATATAATACCCTCTAAGGCCGAAGAGCATCTTATGGCTACTTGTCCTGAATATAATTTAAAATTTCAGGATTAGAGTGTAACGTTTGTAGGGTATGGTGTACTAACTATTAAAACCAACACATTAAACTATATGTTCCGGAAATTTTTACGCCTCGAATGGAAATCATTCACAAGGGCATCTTCCTTTAGCGCCAATGTAGTCATGAAGATCTTCATGATCATAGGGACCATTTATTTTGGATCGATGTTCCTTCTTTTAGGATTTGGAAGTTTTTATCTTATTGAAAAAAGCATGAATCAGGATCCGCTGGATGTAGTAAGCAAATATGCATTATACTACATGGTTTTTGATTTGATGGTAAAGCTTTTTCTTCAAAAAATACCGGTTATAAATATAAGACCACTCCTTACACTACCTATTAAAAGAAGCACAATTGTAAATTTTGCCTTAGGAAAAACGGCGCTTTCGTTTTTTAATATTATACACGCATTTTTTTTCATACCATTCTCTATAGTATTGATTATTAATGATTACGATCCAATTAATGTTGTGCTATGGCATGTAGGTATGATGGCACTTATTTACTGCAATAACTTTATTAACATACTAACCAACAGTAAAGACTGGGTACTTTATGTAGTGATAGCGCTATTGGCAGGTATGGCTGCAACAGAGTATTATAGCCTGTTCGATATAACAAGCATTACGTCTGTTTTTTACCATGGTTTATATTCAACATACTATATGTTTATAATTCCGGTAGTGGCACTCGTGGCTCTATGGTATGTAAGTTTCACCTTTTTCCATAAAAACCTATACCTGGATACAGGTCTTAAAGGAAAACACGAGGTTGCAGAAACAGAAAACTATACATGGCTTAACAAATTTGGGACGCTGGGTACTTTTCTTAAAAACGACATTAAGCTTATCAGAAGAAATAAACGCTCTAAAATGACAGTTATAATGAGTGTGTTATTTCTTTTTTACGGACTGCTTTTTATGACAGGAGGTATAGAAATGTATGATAACTCATATATGAAAATATTTGCAGCCATATTTGTAACCGGTGGTTTTATGTTCACCTTCGGGCAGTTTGTACCGAGTTGGGATAGTGCTTATTATCCCCTAATGATGAGCCAGAATATACAATACCGCGAATACATTTCTTCGAAATGGTGGCTGGTAGTTATTGGTACTGTTGCCAGTACAATTTTAGCTTCATTTTACCTGTATTTTGGTGTAGAAACCTACTTAATAATACTGGCTGGAGCAGTTTATAATATTGGTTTTAACTCTCACCTGGTACTTTTAGGGGGAGCTTATATTAAAACACCTATAGATTTGGCAAGCAGCAAGCAGGCATTTGGTGACAAAAAAGCCTTTAACATGCAGGGACTTTTGCTTACGCTGCCTAAACTGGTACTACCTATCGTATTGTTTTTATTGGGAAGCCTTATAAGCCCAATGGCAGGTTATGGTTTTGTAGCCGGTGCCGGAGTACTTGGTTTTGCTTTTAGAAATAAGGTATTCTCGATGATTGAAAAAGTTTATAAAACAGAAAAATATAAGACTCTAGAGTCCTACAAACAAAAAAATTAAATATCTAATTTATTATGATACAAGTAAGTAATCTTAGAAAAACATATAACGGTGTAACCGTATTAAATATAGGTAATCTTGAAATTCCACAAGGCGAAAGTTTTGGATTGGTAGGTAATAATGGTGCAGGTAAAACAACATTTTTTAGTTTGTTACTGGATCTTATAGAGCCATCAAACGGGTATATAAAATCTAAAAATATACAGGTAAATCAAAGTGAAGGGTGGAAGCCTTTTACAGCAGCTTTTTTAGACGAGAGCTTTTTGATAAGCTACCTTACTCCCGAAGAGTATTTTTATTTTATTGGCGAATTAAGAGGGCAAAACAAAGCCGATGTTGATGCGCTTCTTAAAAAGCACGAAGACTTTTTTAATGATGAGATACTTAACAAGAAAAAATACCTGAGAGATTTGTCTAAGGGTAATCAAAAAAAGGTAGGTATTATTGCAACGCTTATAGGTAATCCTGAGGTAATTATACTCGATGAGCCTTTTGCTAACCTGGATCCTACAACCCAATTTAGACTAAAAAAAATCATCAAGGATCTGGCGGATGATAAAAACGTTACCATATTGGTTTCAAGTCACGATCTTGCGCATACTATAGAGGTGAGTAACAGGATAGTAGCAATGCATAAAGGTGAAATAGTAAAAGATATTAAAACATCTTCCGAAACACTTAAAGAGCTCGAAGAATTTTTTGCGGTATAACAATACAATCCCCCGAGAGCATCGGGGGATTTTTTTTGGTTAAAAAGATTCCACTTAACAAAAAGAAGCGTATTTTTACCCTCTTTTATACTAAAAAGAGATTTTAAAAGTTTAAGGATAAAAAAAGCTTTCACATTGAAAACCAGTACCTATAAATACATTCTTCTTTTTGGCATTGTTGGTTTTGTTTTAGCCTGCTCCACCAAAAAAGATTCGTTCGTGAACAGAAACTTCCACGCGGTAAATACCGAGTACAATGTTTTGTACAATGGTAACTTAGCTATGGATGCCGGATTAGTAGAGCTTACAGCTACTTATCAGGACAATTTTTGGGATGTGCTTCCGGTTGAGAGGATGCAGCCTGTAGAAAAAGTTCAGGAAGAAGCAAAGCAACCTGAAGTAAAAGATGTAAAACCGGATCTTAAAAAAGGGGGTGATGCAACGGCTCCTGGAGCTACAGGGAAAAACGCGAACTTTAAAAGGGCAGAAGAAAAAGCCACGAAAGCGATCCAAAAACACTCCATGAATATTGGAGGTACAGAAAGAAATCCGCAAATAGACGAAGCACACTTACTTTTAGGTAAAGCCAGGTATTACGAAAACCGTTTTATACCTGCACTTGAAGCATTTAACTACATACTCCTAAAATATCCGGGCAGCGACAAGATCGATGATGCTAAGATATGGAGAGAAAAAACAAACATTCGTTTAGATAACGAAGGCATCGCCATTAAAAATCTTAGAAACCTTATTAAGGAGAAAAAAGAAACAATGGAAGAGCAGACCTATGCAAACGCCAATGCTATTTTAGCCGAAGCTTATTTACAGACTGGAGCAAATGATAGTGTAGTGTATCTGCTTAGAGAGGCGGCTAAATTTACAAGAGATAATGAACAAAAAGCAAGATATCATTTTATCCTAGGACAGTTATATAGTAAGTTTAAACAGCCGGATAGTGCTTATGTAGAATACCAGAGGGTTATAGATATGAAACGTAAATCACCAAGACGTTACGTTATACAGGCTCATGCTATGCAGGCTGGTCAGTTTGATTATACAAAAGGCGATACTCTTGTTTTTATGGAAAAGTACAGAAAGCTACTTGAAGACAGAGAGAACAGACCATATCTGGATATAATAAACCATCAGGTAGGATTGTTTTACGACAAACAGGACGACAAAAAAAAGGCAGTTGTTTACTATAACAAATCATTACGATCTAATTCTAAAGACCGTTATTTAACAGCATCTAATCACAGAAACATTGCAGAGATTAATTTTAAGAATGCCAAGTATCCTATTGCAGGTATGTATTATGATAGTACGATGGTTTTTCTTGATAATAGAACAAGGGAATTTAGAGCTATTAAGAAAAAAAGAGATAATCTTGCCGATGTTATAAAATATGAGGCTATTGCTCAAACAAACGATAGTATATTACATATAGTTTATCTTAACGAAGCCGGAAGAATCGCTTTTTTTGAGGATTATATACAAAAACTAAAAGAACAGGAAGAAATTGAGAGAAAGAGACTTGAAGCAGAGGCTATAAGACAAGAAAATATGGCTGCTGCTGCAGGAAATACGGGAAATAGTAATTTTAATACTAAAGTTGGAGGGCAGGCAAATTTTGATATAAAAACAAAAGGGTTTGATAGTGCTTCTGCATCGATGAATAAAAAAACTCTTTCAAATCTTGATAATATGAACTCGGGAGATACTTCGAATTCTTCGGGAACAGGATCTGGAGCTGCAGGAGGTAAATTCTATTTTTACACACCTTCGACGGTATCATACGGAAAACTTGAATTTAAAAAGCGTTGGGGTAATAGAGTACTTTCTGATAACTGGAGATGGTCGGCCGAACAAAAAAATAAAGCTCGTGAGGAAGAAGCTGTGGATGCAGATGGAAATCCGATTGCTGGTGCTGACGGTGCTACAAAAAAACCAGGCGAAGATAAAGCTGCAGATCCAAGATACACGGCAGACTTTTATTTAAAACAATTACCTACATCGCAGGCAGTGTTGGACAGCCTTGCCAAAGAAAGAAATTTTGCATACTATCAGTTAGGTAGTATTTATAAAGAGAAGTTTAAAGAATATCAGTTAGCTGCCGATAAGCTTGAAAGACTTTTGCAAAATAATCCTGAAGAGCGATTGGTGTTGCCATCTAAATATAATTTGTATAAAATATATGAGATTATAGATCCGGCAAAAGCGGAGAAATACAAACAAATGATATTAACGGAATACCCGGATAGCAGGTATGCCGAAATTATAAAAAACCCTACATCGAAAGATGCTATAAACCAAACTCCTGAGGTAGCTTATGCATCGTTGTTTAAAAAGTATGAAGAAGGCCAAATTCGTGAAGTGCTTGTTCAGGTAGATGAAGATATTGATACGTATACCGGTGAAGAAATTGTTTCTAAATTCGAATTGCTTAAAGCAAAAGTTTCGGCGAGGTTAATGGGGATAGAGGAGTACAAAAAAGGGCTTAACTATGTTGCGCTTAATTACCCTAATAGTGAAGAAGGTAAAAAAGCAGAGGTAATATTAAAAACAGATATTCCTAGTCTTGAAAAACTTGCTTTTGGTCAGCCTACCGCAAGTTGGAAAGTGATTTTTAAATTTGATAGTGTTGACGATCCAAGAATAAAGCCGCTTACCGAAAAAATACAAAAATTTATAAAAGAAGGGCTTAACAACAACATTACGCTTTCTAACGATATTTATACTTTAAAAGAAAATATACTTGTAATACATGGCTTTATTAGTAAGCTCGCTGCCGAAGATGCTGTTGCGGTATTAAAGGATTATAAGACATATAAAGTTACCGAAACACCGATAATCATTTCGAGTGAAGATTATAAGGTAGTACAGATTAAAAAGAATTTCACCGAATTTTCAGCGATAGAATAAGGGCATGTTTGAAAAACCACAGAAGTCGTATACCGATCTTTTAGGCAAGACCAATAGAATTGTAGAAGGGACAATTATAAAAGGAGATATTATATCTCAGGCAGATTTTCGTTTAGACGGCGAACTTACAGGCAATTTTACCTCTAGAGGTAAAATTGTAATAGGTCCCGCAGGTAGTGTTACCGGCGATATTAAATGTAAAAATGCCGATATTGAAGGAAAATTTAATGGTAAGATAGAAGTGGCAGAAATGCTCAATGTAAAATCCAAAGCACATATACTGGGAGAGGTTATTACAGGCAAATTGTCTGTAGAGCCTGGGGCTGAATTTAGTGCTTCCTGTATAATGAGAACGCCAGTAAAGCAATCTGCAAAACCCAATGAACAACAATCAGGACAATAAAAATTCCAGTAAATGGATAGCGTTGGTAAACATACCATTTCAAATGGGAGTTATTATTGGTGCCGGAGTTTACTTTGGGTCGTGGTTAGATAGCAAATATAGTAGTCCAGATAGCAGTACCTTTATAATTATATTTTCACTTTTGGCCGTATTTATTGCACTCTATAATGTAATAAGACAAGTTAAAAATCTTGGTGATAAGCCTTAAAAAATCAAAAAAATGCCATATAAATCTTTAAGACTGCTTCTTTTTTTTGCAGTCATTTTTTTTGCAATTCATTATTACATTGATGCCAATTTTTTTGCGAATATGTTTTTTTATGAAGTTTGGCAAATTTATGCTTTCCTTGTATCTGCCACAGCTATAACCTTTATAGCGGTAGGTTATGTGCAAAAAAACCTTCCGGATAAAACAGGATTTACCTTTATGGGTTTAAGCCTTCTTAAGATGGGAGCAGCTATTGTTTTTTTTATTCCATTACTGCAATCGGGGGTTGAAGACAGAACCGGCGATATTTTAAATTTTTTCATACCATACTTTTCATTCCTTATTTTCGAGGTTGTATACCTTGTCCGCTTAATAAATAGCAAATAAAATCTAATATTTTTGCGAAATATTAAAATGAAATCAATTCTAAAAATTATATTTGGATGTTTTTAAATGTAAATTAAATATGTACCTTTGCAAAAATTTTAGGGACATAGTTTTAGACACTTAAATTTAAACAATAGTGATTTCAATCAAACCACTTCGAGCTTTCGTAACTGCTTTCTTAATAGGATCTTCAATGTTGGGTTTTGCAAACACCGCAAACGATAGCGTTGTTAGCCCTGTAGTTGCTACCGCGGAAGCAGAAAACCATCATGCTGTTGGTCATGAGAAAAAAGAATTCAATTCTACAGATCTTATTAATTCGCATATAGGAGATGCTCACGATTTCCATATATTAGACTGGAATGGCCATGCAGTGTCATTAAACCTTCCGGTAATTTTATGGACTGATAATGGATTGACTTGTTTTTCTTCAGCAGAATTTCACCATGATAATACAGGAGAACATGTTGTAGAGGTTGATGGTCAGAAATTTGTTCGTCATAATGAAGTTATTTATTATGCAGATAAGTTTAAAGCATTAAAAGAAGAAGACAGAAGTGCTTTTAATTTTGAAGCAAGACCTTTAGATTTTTCGATCACTAAGACTGTTTTTTCTCTTATGATGTCTGCAATACTGTTGTTTATTTTATTTACGGCTGTTGCGCGTTCATACAATAAAAATAAAATGGCACCTAAAGGGCTTGCTGGTTTCTTAGAGCCGCTTGTTGTATTTGTGAGAGATGATATTGCTATTCCTAATATCGGGAAAGATAAATATGCTAAGTTCATGCCTTATTTACTTACGATATTTTTCTTTATCTGGATAAACAACCTTATAGGACTTATACCGTTTTTCCCTTTTAGTTCTAACTTAACAGGTAATATCTACTTTACTTTTGTAATGGCATTTATTACTTACCTTATTACTACCCTTAATGCAAACAAGGATTATTGGAAACATATTTTTATGCCACCGGTACCTGTGTTTTTATATCCTATAATGATACCTGTAGAGATTATAGGTACGCTTACTAAGCCTTTTGCTTTAATGATACGTCTTTTCGCTAACATTACTGCCGGGCACATTATTATCTTGAGCTTAATTTCATTGATATATATATTCGAAACAGTAATGATCGCTCCGGTATCTGGTGCTTTTGTATTGTTCATGAGTGTTCTTGAAATGTTAGTTGCGGCTTTACAGGCGTATGTATTTACCTTGTTAAGTGCTTTATTTATTGGTCAGGCTGTACATGTACATGAGCATGACAATCATTAATTTGTGTTTTATTAATTATTAACTATATAAATTTATTATTATGGTATTAGCTGGAATCGGTGCTGGATTAGCTGCAATTGGTGCAGGAATTGGTATTGGAAAAATTGGTGGATCTGCAATGGATGCTATTGCTCGTCAGCCAGAAGCTACTTCAAAAATTCAAACTGCTATGATTATCGCAGCTGCACTTATCGAAGGTGTTGCTCTTTTCGCAGTAGTTGTTGCATTAATTGCAAAGTAATTTAAAGTAAATAAAACTTCCTGAAACGGTTGGTTTCAGGAAGTTTTTTAAAAAAGACAAACAAATTAAATATATAAGTTTATGAATTTTACTGCACCAGAGAGTTTAGTTTTTTGGACAACAATTATCTTCATAGTTTTCTTTATTCTTTTAAGAAAATTTGCTTGGAAGCCTATTTTAGGAGCTGTAAAAGGACGTGAGGAATCAATCAACAATGCATTAGCATCTGCTGAAGCAGCGCGCAAAGAAATGCAAAATCTTACAGCAGACAACGAGCGCATCTTGCAAGAAGCTCGCATGGAGCGTGATGCTTTATTAAAAGAAGCTCGCGAAATGAAAGAGAAAATGATTGCAGATTCTAAACATGAAGCACAAATTCAAGGAGAAAGAATGATCGAGCAGGCAAAAACTGCTATCGAAGCTGAGAAAAATGCAGCTATGGCTGAATTGAAATCTCAAGTTTCATCTTTGTCTCTTGAAATTGCTGAAAAATTATTGAAAGACGAATTGTCTAACAAAGAAGCTCAAACCAAATTGGTTGAGAAAATGTTAGGTGACGTAAAATTAAACTAATATGTCAGGAACTAGAGCAGCGATTCGATACGCAAAAGCAATTTTAGATTTAGCGCTAACCAATGGAGCAGCGCAAGAGGTCTATAATGATATGACTTCGATTGCATCAACAGTAGCTGGTAATGAAGAATTGAATACGTTCATTCAAAACCCTACTATCGGAGTTGGTGTAAAAGAGGCAGCCCTGACAGAAGTTTTTGCAGGAGTAAATGGAGTGACTAAAGGTCTTTTCCACTTGCTTTTCGAAAACAAAAGATTTGAAATTCTTGCTGCTATTGCGTCACAGTACAAAATTCAGTTTGATGAAATGAATGGTCTTGAAGTAGCAAAAGTAACTACAGCTATTCCAATGGATTCTAGCTTAGAGGCTAAAGTTTCTGAGAAGATCAAAGAATTTTCAGATAAGAAGATTACCATCGAAAATATCGTTGATCCGTCCATCATTGGAGGATTTATTTTAAGAATAGGCGACAAGCAATACAATGCTTCAATAGCTAACAGATTGCAAGTTTTAAAAAGAGAGTTTAGTAATTAATATGAAAAATTTTAAAATATTTTTTACGATTTTATTTTTTGCTGTTTCTTTTGTAGGACATGCTCAGAAAGTAAAAATGAAAAAGGGTATTGTAACCATTGATGAGGTTGCTACCTATAAATTTGAAGAAGAAGGAAGTATAACAACGTTTTCTTCAAATTCGGGAGTAGAATTTTTGTCGGTAAATACAACAGATTATGACGCGACACATTCTTCAAAATTTGGCAGAAGTTATACGTATAAAGTATATGTTTATACTTTAAGATTCCTAGAATCAGGAAAAGAATTAACCACAGATTTGGACCTCAAAGCGATTTCAAAAGCATTGTATAAATCGAATATGGTTGATGAAAACGGAAAAATTGATGAAGAAAAGTTGAATATCTTTATCAATAAATATAACAATGAGAATTTAAAATACAAAATAAACTAATCTTTTAGATTATATAATTATGGCGGAAATTAAACCTGCTGAAATTTCAGCAATATTAAAAAAGCAATTATCAGGTTTCGAATCTGGTGCTACGCTGGAAGAAGTTGGAACAGTACTTCAAGTTGGAGATGGTATTGCTCGTGTTTACGGGCTTTCAAATGTTCAATACGGTGAGCTAGTAGAATTTGATAACGGTATGGAAGGTATCGTTTTGAACTTGGAAGAAGATAACGTAGGTGTCGTTCTTTTAGGACCATCAACAGGTATCAAAGAAGGTTCTACAGCAAAAAGAACACAGCGTATTGCTTCGCTTAAAGTTGGTGAAGAAATGGTAGGCCGTGTAGTAAACACGCTAGGACAACCAATCGATGGTAAAGGTCCTATCGGCGGAACACTATATGAGATGCCATTGGAAAGAAAAGCTCCAGGAGTTATCTTCCGTCAGCCAGTAACTGAACCATTACAGACAGGTGTAAAAGCTGTTGATGCGATGATCCCAGTTGGTCGTGGACAAAGAGAGCTTGTGATTGGTGACCGTCAAACTGGTAAATCAACGGTTTGCTTGGATACTATCCTAAACCAAAAAGAATTTTATGATGCAGGTCAGCCTGTATTCTGTATATATGTTGCAATTGGGCAAAAAGCTTCAACTGTAGCAGGAATCGCTAAAATGTTAGAAGAAAAAGGTGCAATGGCTTATACCGTTATTGTTGCAGCTAACGCTTCTGATCCGGCTCCAATGCAAGTTTATGCTCCTTTCGCAGGTGCTGCAATTGGAGAGTACTTTAGAGATTCTGGTCGTCCGGCTTTAATTGTTTATGATGATTTATCTAAACAAGCTGTTGCTTACCGTGAGGTTTCTCTTTTATTAAGAAGACCACCGGGACGTGAGGCATATCCTGGAGACGTTTTCTACTTACACTCTCGTTTATTAGAGCGTGCTTGTAAAGTAATCGCTGATGATGGTATCGCTAAAAACATGAACGATTTACCAGATTCTATCAAATCTATCGTAAAAGGTGGTGGTTCATTAACTGCATTGCCAATTATCGAAACTCAGGCTGGTGACGTTTCTGCATATATCCCAACAAACGTAATTTCGATTACTGATGGTCAGATATTCCTTGAGTCAGATTTATTTAACGCAGGTGTACGTCCGGCAATTAACGTAGGTATCTCTGTATCTCGTGTTGGTGGTAATGCACAGATCAAGTCAATGAAAAAAGTTGCAGGTACTCTTAAGTTAGACCAGGCACAGTTCCGTGAACTTGAAGCGTTTGCTAAATTCGGTTCAGATCTTGATGCGGTTACATTAAACGTAATCGAAAAAGGTAGAAGAAACGTTGAGATCCTTAAACAGGCTGTTAACGATCCTTATACTGTAGAAGATCAGGTAGCAATTATCTATGTAGGTTCTAAAAACTTACTAAGAAATGTTCCTGTAAACAAGATCAAGGAATTTGAAAAAGACTTTATAGAATACCTTAATGCAAAGAACAGGCCAACGCTTGACGCTTTAAAGGCAGGTAAATTTACAGATGAGATCACTGACGTTCTTGAGAAAGCAGCAGCAGAGATTTCGGCAAAATATTAATCAGATTTTAGATTTTAGTATTGAGATGTGAGGCATGATAACCTCAAAACTCACTTCTCAATACTCAATACTATATACAAATGGCAAACTTAAAGGAAATACGTAACAGGATTGTATCCGTTTCATCCACAATGCAAATTACAAGTGCGATGAAAATGGTTTCTGCAGCCAAGCTTAAAAAAGCGCAGGATGCTATTACGGCTATGAGACCCTATTCTGAAAAGTTGACAGAGTTATTGCAAAATCTTAGCGCAACTCTTGATAGCGACAATGGTGGAGTATTTGCAGAGCAACGCCCTGTGAATAAAGTACTTGTTGTTGCCATTACATCAAACAGAGGTTTATGCGGTGCTTTTAATGCTAACATTATTAAGCAGGTTAAAACTATTCAGCAAAGTTACGAAGGTAAACAAGTTGATGTTTTAGCTATCGGTAAAAAAGGTGCTGATGTACTTGTTAAGACCGGTACTGTTATAGACAACCAAAGCAGTGTTTTTGACAACCTTTCTTTCGAGAATGTTGCCGAGATTGCACAGTCGCTTATGGATAGGTTTGCAGCTGGTGAGTATGACAAAATTGAAGTGGTATACAATCATTTTAAAAATGCCGCTACTCAGTTGGTATTAACAGAGCAGTTTTTACCGCTTGTTCCTTTAGCAACTACTAAAGGTAACGACACAGCTACTGATTATATATTTGAGCCAAGTAAAGAAGAAATTGTACTTAGCCTTATACCATTGTCGTTAAAAACGCAATTGTATAAATCGGTTCGTGATTCTTTTGCTTCAGAGCACGGGGCACGTATGACTGCTATGCACAAGGCAACAGATAATGCAACAGATCTTAGAAATCAGCTTAAACTTACTTATAATAAAGCCCGTCAGGCATCTATTACTAACGAGATTCTTGAGATCGTTGGTGGAGCTGAAGCTTTAAATAACTAAATTTAAGAATACTTTATACAAAAGAGCCGGTTTTTTACCGGCTCTTTTTTTATTCCTGTAAATTATATAGCTATTTTTGTTTAACAAACAACAGAACTGGTAACCCCTTGAGTCTATATAAAAATCTTTTTAAGCAAACTGCCATTTATGGCTTGGCTACGGTGGTACCCAGAATATTTAGTTTCCTGCTAACACCGCTTTATACTGATATACTTACCGAAGACAAGTACGGAGAAATGTCTCTTGTTTTTGCATGGATGGCATTTTTTAATGTGGTCTTGGCGTATGGTATGGAAACTGCTTTTTTTAGATTTTATAATACCGAGAGTAAACAAACGGTTTTAAATACTTCTACCGTTTCAATTTTTTGGTCATCATTATTATTCCTTTTAGCCGGACTATTATTTCGTAATTATCTGGCACAGGCATCGGGTATAGATGTGGAGTTTATAACTTATACCATCTGGATACTTGTACTGGATGCTTTGGTTATTATTCCGTTTTCCAAACTAAGGGCAGAAGGAAGGCCCATGTTCTATTCTATTGTTAAGATAGGTAACGTGGTGGTGAATCTTTTATTAAATGTATTTTTCCTTGTATACTTACCCAAACTGGCTCTTTCTTATCCGGACAGTTTTTGGGCGACCATATTTGTAAAGGATTTTGAAATAGGATATATTTTTGTATCTAATGTTATTGCGAGTTTGCTTACCCTGATCGTCGTATTGCCACATTATTTTAAAATGAAATGGCATTTTGATATGATCTTGTGGAAAAGGATGATGCGATATAGTATTCCGGTTTTAATAGCAGGTATGGCTTTTGTAGTTAATGAAACCTTTGACAGGATATTTTTAGAAAAGCTGCTTCCGGCAAATATTGCGAAAGCAGAAGTTGGTATTTACTCCGGCTGTTATAAGCTTGCAGTGTTTATGACACTGTTTGCTACAGCATTCAGGCTGGGTATAGAACCATTCTTTTTTAGTCATTCAAAAAACGAATCGGCACCACAAACGTATGCAACCATAACAAAGTATTTTGTGATCTTTGGTTCTATAATTCTGCTTAGCGTTGTTGTCTTTTCGGACATATTGAAAGTCCTTATGATTAGAAGGCCATCATATTGGGAAGGGATGAAAGTAGTGCCACTCGTTATCTTGGCAAATTTCTTTTTGGGTATTTACCATAATTTATCGGTATGGTATAAACTGTCAGACAAAACAAAAATAGGAGCATACATTTCTATCGTTGGTGCTATTGTAACAATAGTGCTAAACATTACCCTAATACCAATATGGAGCTATATGGGATCTGCGATTGCAACCCTTGCGGCTTATTCCAGCATGATGCTTATATCGTATTATTTTGGGAATAAGTATTATCCAATTCCATACGATAGCAAAAAAATAGGAGGCTATCTTTTATTATCGATAGCTCTATCAATGGGGTATTTTTATGGATTCCGTGAAAACTATTATGTTGGTGTAGCTGCAATACTTGTTTATGGAATTTTTATCTACCACAACGAAAAAGCGGTTTTGTTGAGAATAATCCGAAGAAAGTAATTATAATTCAGGCGAATGACTTGGTAATTCGCAATAGTATTTTGATATTTGATTTAAGTAATAAATAAAAAATGACAATTAACATTATAAACAGGTCGGCTCATGCTTTGCCTAACTATGAAACGATAGCATCTGCAGGGATGGATCTTAGAGCCAATCTGGACGAACCAATAGTATTATCGCCACTTGGCAGGGCTATTGTAAAAACAGGATTATTTATAGAATTACCAATTGGCTATGAAGCACAGGTGCGCCCAAGAAGCGGACTAGCTGCAAAAAAAGGAGTAACGGTACTTAACAGCCCGGGTACTATTGATGCCGATTATAGAGGAGAGATAGGTGTAATTTTAGTAAATTTATCGAATGAGCCTTTTACTATAGAAAATGGCGAACGTATAGCACAGTTGATCATTGCAAAACACGAACGTGCGGAATGGATGGAAGTAGAAGTACTTACCGAAACGTCACGCGGTGAAGGAGGTTTTGGCAGCACTGGTGTAAAATAATATAAAAAAATAGAAAAAGAAAAGAAGACAAATGAAGATAATTGTTCCTATGGCAGGCCGCGGATCGCGCCTTCGCCCACATACATTAACAGTACCAAAGCCATTAATCCCAATTGCAGGAAAACCGATAGTTCACAGATTAGTTGAAGATATTGCAGGTGTAATAAATCAGGATATTGAAGAAATAGCTTTTATTATTCATAAAGATTTTGGAACTCAGGTACCAAAAGACCTTATTGCAATTGCAGAGAAACTGGGTGCTAAAGGTACTATTTACTATCAGGATGAGCCACTGGGTACTGCTCATGCGATTATGAGTGCTAAAGAATCTATGAGCGGGCCTATTGTTGTTGCCTATGCTGATACACTTTTTAGGGCTGATTTTACGTTAGATACTTCGGCAGACAGTGTTATCTGGGTAAAACAAGTAGAAGACCCAAGTGCTTTTGGTGTAGTAAAACTGAATGATAAAAACGAGATTGTTGATTTTGTTGAAAAACCGGATCATTTTGTTTCTGATTTAGCCATTATAGGAATTTACTATTTTAAGAGTGGCGAAATGCTTCGTTCTGAATTACAATACCTTTTAGATAATAATATTGTTAAGGGTGGTGAGTATCAACTTACAGATGGCCTGGAGAATATGAAACAAAAGGGTATGAAATTTGTTCCTGGTAAAGTGGACGAATGGATGGACTGTGGAAACAAAAACGTTACTGTAGAAACCAACTCAAGAATGCTTGGATTCCTTCATAAGGATGGTAAGAACCTAGTATCAAATACTGTAGTGTCAAACAATAGTATGATTATTCAGCCATGTTATATTGGCGAAGGTGTTGTGCTAACAAATGCTACGGTAGGTCCTAATGTATCTTTAGGAAACAATACTAAAGTAGAAAACAGTACTATAAAAAACAGTTTAGTACAAAATAACTCTGTTATAATTAATGCTAACCTGGATAACGCCATGATAGGCAGCCATGCAAAATTTGATGGTAGTTTTACCAGCATCAGCATTGGTGACTATTCGGTATTAGAATAACATATGAAAATTAAAATTCTTTTTTACGGCTTTATGCTTTCAGGCTTATTATTGAGCCCTGCAGTTGTATGCGCTCAAGGAAATCCGAAAGAGCCAGACTCTATTGCATTAGCGAATAATGAATTTAAAAATGATTTTTTTGAAGCATTAAAGCAAAAAGGAATTGAAAATTATGACAAGGCAATTAATTCTATTGAAAGATGCCTTGCCAAAGAACCTGCTAATCCGGTATTGTTTCATGAGTTAGGTAAAAACTATCTGGCGTTAAAAAATTATCCCGAAGCAGAAAAGGCTTTTTTAAAAGCAAAAGAACTTGAGCCTACAAATAGATGGTATTGGCAAAGTCTTTATGATGTTTATTATCAAACAAAAGATTTTAACAGATCCATTCCGATAGTGCAAAAACTTACAGAGTGGCGTAAAGAGTTTTATAAGGAAGACCTGGTATCCCTTTATATGTATACTCAGCAGTATGATAAAGCCCTGGAGCTTATTAATGAGATGGAGCAAACGGTAGGGCAATCTGAAAAAAGGGAGATGTATAAGCTGCAAATCCTGAGCGATAGTAAATACAAAAAACCACAGAAGGAAACGCTCGAAGCTGCGATAAAGAAAAATCCGAAGGAAGAATCGAACTACTTGGAGCTTATTTATTTGTATTCCGAAAGCAATCAGGAAGCAAAAGCACAGGAAGTCGCCAAAAAACTTGAAAAGGAAATCCCAACGTCCGACTGGGCTCAGGTAAGTCTGTTTAAGTTTAACATCAATAGTAATGATGGTAAAAAAGCATCGGAATCGATGTTTAGGGTTTTGGAAAGTAAAAAAATCGACAGGAAAATTAAGCACAGGGTACTTAATGAATTCCTGATATTTGCCAGTAATAATTCAGAATATGCTAACGACCTAGAAAAAGCAGTAGGCTATTTTGAAGAGGATAAAGAGGTAAATGTTGCTAAAGAAATAGGTAAGTTTTTTTATACCAAAGCAAAATATAAAGAGGCAGCTCACTATTTTGAAAAAAGCCTTTCCGCAAAACCAGATGATATTGAAAGTATAGAACTGTTGCTTTATACTTATGCCGAAAGTGCACAGTTTGATAATCTTCTAAAAAAATCGTCAGACTATATTGACCTTTACCCAACCCATGCCCGTCTGTATTATTTTGCTGGATTAGGCGCAAACCAAACCAAACAGTTTGGTAAAGCTAAAGATATGCTGGAAAGCGGTATTGATTTTGTAGTGGAGGATGTGGAACTGGAAGCCAATTTTAATCGCCAGTTGGGTGAAGCCTATAGTGGACTTGGGGACACGAAGAAAAAAGACGCCTATTTTGCAAAGGCAGAAAAACTTATAAAACTGAAAAGCAATAAATGAAAAAATATATAGCTGTACTATTTGTAGTATTCTCGCTGGTATCATGTAAAACCAGGCAAGCTGTAGTGGGTGAGCAAACGGCAAGTGAAGCCAGATCTGCAAAAGAGATTATAGATGGACATTATAAGAATACTAAGGATTTTAAAACACTTTACATAAGGGCATCAGCAAGTTACAAGGATAACAAACAGTCGCAGAGAGTATCGGCAGATATAAAGATTAAGAAAGGCGAAATTATTTTAGTGAGTGTAAAGTTTCTTGGGATAACTATGGCGAAAGCTATTATCACTCCTACAAGGGTGAGTTATTATGAAAAAATAGGAAATAAATATTTCGATGGCAATTATGAAGTTTTAAGCCGTTGGCTGGGTACAGAGCTGGATTATGGAAAAGTACAGAATATGCTTACCGGTGAGGCATTGTATGATCTTACCAAAGGGATGTACCAACCTTCATTAGAAAATGGAAAGTATAAATTGCAATCGATGGACAGGTCGGCTATTATAAAAAAATTCTTCTTTGAAGGAGCAAATTATCTGCTTAAAGAACAGGAAATTGCTCAGGCAGGATTAGAGCCAAGAAGCCTGAATATACAATATCCTGCTCATAAGGAGTATCCTAAAGCGGTGCTGCCTGCTTCAATCAAAATAGAGGCGGAACAAAAAGATACTGTGACTATTAACGTTGAATATAATTCGGTTACCTTTGATGAAGACCTTACTTTTCCGTATGATGTTCCGGAAGGGTTCGATCAGATTTTTATAGATTAATTGTACGAAAACATGACTAAATTTTTCCTTACCATTTTCCTTATTGGCTTTACCACTATTGGTTGGAGCCAAAGCGACCAGCAAAAAGCGTTGGAGTTACGCAAAGCGCAGATATTGAAGGAAATGAAGGAATTGCAAAATCTGGTAAGTTCAGAAAGCAAAAAGGAAAAATCAGTACTAAGCCAAATCTATGAAAATAATACAAAAATAAAACTGAGCGAAAAACTTATTACTACTACAAGTAAACAAACTCGTTTACTTACTGATGATATTTATAGCAATCAGCTTAAAATAAACAAGCTAAACAGGGAACTTAAAGTCTTGAAGGAAGATTATGCTACTATGTTGGTAAGGGCTTATAAAAGCAGATCTGAACAAAGCAGAATCATGTTTATTTTATCTTCCGAAACCTTTTTACAGGCCTATAAGCGTATGCAATATATGAAACAGTATGCCAGTTTCAGAAAAATACAAGGAGAAGAGATTAGTAGTAAAATGGCAGAACTTGAAGGGCTAAATGTACAATTAGGTTTGCAAAAAAGGGAAAAAGTGAAATTGCTTACTGAGAGTGAAAAGCAAAAACAATCGTTAGAAAAAGATAAGCAGGAGCAGGAAAAAATGGTGAAAGCCATTCAAAAAGACAAGAAAAAATACACTGCAGATATCAAGAAAAAACAACAAGAAGCGAAAGAGATCCAAAGGAAAATTGATAAAATGATTAAAGATGCAATTGCTGCTGCAAATAAAAAAGCGGCTGCAAAAGCGGGATCTGGATCTGAGAAAAAAGAAGTAACCGATGCTACCAGCGCAGCACCCAATAAAATTGTGCTTACTAAAGAAGGCAAACTAATTGCCGATAACTTTAAAGCAAATAAAGGCAAGCTTCCTTGGCCGGTAGAAAAAGGTTATATATCATTAGGTTATGGCGATCAGCCACACCCGGTATTAAAAACAATTGAGATACATAACAGTGGTGTAGAAATAACTACAGAAAGCGGATCGTCAGCGAGAGCTGTATTTGGTGGAGAAGTAATGAGCGTGCAGATAATATCCGGGAATAAAGTAGTGTATATACAGCACGGTGATTTTATAACGGTGTATTACAATCTGGCATCTGTGAGTGTAAGAGCAGGTGATAAGGTAAACACAAAACAATCTATAGGTAGTATATATACCAATCCGGGTTCAGGTAAAACCGTACTTAAATTCTTTGTATTGCAGAACACGACCTATCTTAATCCGTCATCCTGGATAACACCATTATAAATTAAAAAATAGGCTGTCAAATTTTGACAGCCTATTTTGTTCAATGCTTCTCCTTCTTTGGAAAGAGATAACTCTTATAAAATTGATTGTTTAGCTGCACAAAGTGATCGCCAATTATTAACATTGGGTATAATACTATTACCTTTGGTAAAAATTTCACTTTCCGGTATGACCAGATTTTTCCTTACTATTATTTTAATTGGCTTTACTACTCTTGGTTGGGGTCAGAGTTCTCAACAAAAAAAATTGGAGGAGCGTAAAGCGCAAATATTAAAAGAGATGAAAGAGCTGCAAAACCTTGTAGCCAAAGCAGATAAAAAGGAAAAAAATGTACTTAGTGAAATTAATGAGAATAGCGCTAAAATAAAACTAAGCGAAAAACTTATTAGCACCACAAGTAAACAAACCCGTTTACTTACTGACGATATTTATACGAATCAATTAAAGATAAATAAGCTTACTAAAGAGCTTAAAGTACTTAAAGAAGATTATGCCAGTACACTTGTAAGAGCGTACAAAAACAGGTCAGAGCAAAGCCGTATTATGTTCATTTTATCTTCTGAAGATTTTTTGCAGGCCTATAAGCGTATGCAGTATATGAAACAGTATGCAAGTTTCAGGAAAATACAGGGTGAAGAGATTCGCAGTAAGAAGGTTGAAATGGAAAACCTGAATACAAAATTGGGTGGACAAAAACAGGAAAAAGAAAAACTGCTTGCCGAAAGCGAAGAGCAAAAGCAATCTTTAGAAGAAGATAAAAAGCAGCAGGAAAAATTGGTTGAAAGTATCCAGAAAGATAAAAAAGCGCATGCTGCGAGCATTAAAAAGAAAAAACAGGAAGCCAAAGACATTGACAGAAAAATAGATAAGATAATTAAAGATGCTATTGCTGCTGCTAATAAAAGAGCCGCAGAAAAGGCTGCAGCGAAAGCCGCCGCAGCGAAAGCTGCTGCCGCTAAGGCCGCCGCAGCCAAAGCAACACCTGCCGAAAAGAAAAAAGGAAAAGAAGCTGCCGCTGCTGCAGTTGCCGCAAGTACTACAACAAAAGCAACGCCAGGTAAAATAACACTAACCAAGGAAAGTAAATTGGAGTCGGATAGCTTTAAGGCTAACAAGGGCAAGCTGCCATGGCCGGTTTCTGAAGGTCATGTATCGGTTAAATTCGGCAAGCAAAAAGATCCGTTTGGTAATAATTTTGAAATTGACAGTAAGAGTATAGAGATTACTGCCAAACCAGGTGCTGCCGTTAGGGCAATATTTGCAGGAGAAGTTTTGGATGTACAGCTTATTGGAGGTACAAGAAACAAGATCGTGTTAATTAAACACGGAGACTTTATAACGGTATATTATAATCTGGCTTCTATTAATGTAAGTGCAGGAGATAAAGTAACTACCAAGCAGAGTATAGGTACTGTGGCAACAAGCCCATCGGGTAAAACGGCATTGACATTTTATGTAATGCAAAATACTACTCCGCTTAATCCGCAATCCTGGATAACACGATAAACAAAAAAAGCTGTCTAAATTTAGACAGCCTTTTTTTATTATTGCATAAATAATGCCTTAAGCTCTGTAGCTTCGTTTGGCGACATTTTGCCTGCCAATACAAGGCTAAGTTGTTTTCGTCGCAATGCTGCTTCGAAACGTTGCTTTTCGATCTCTGTTTGAGGTTCTACAAGAGGTACTTCTACAGGTCTTCCTGTTTCATCTACCGCTACAAAAGTATATATCGCTTCGTTTGCTTTTGTTCTACTGCCTGATTCACGGTCTTCGATCCATACATCTATAAAAATTTCCATAGATGTTCTAAATGTGCGCGATACTTTGGCTTCTATCGTAACAACACTACCTAAAGGAATAGCGCGGTTAAAAGCTACGTGATTTACCGATGCCGTTACTACAATCCTGCGCGAATGCCTTCTTGCGGCAATACTTGCTGCCCGGTCCATACGAGCCAGTAACTCACCTCCAAAGAGGTTGTTAAGCGGATTGGTTTCGCCAGGCAAAACCATATCGGTCATTATACATATAGAGTCTGAAGGATATTTTGCCTGCATATGTTTTTTTTGCAAAGATAGTATAGAAGTAAAAAAAATCCCCCAAAATGGAGGATTGAATTTTATAATTCTTTTATTAGCAGCCAAGCTTCCTTATCCTGCGTTTTGTGTATTTTTTTCATGTTTTCATGAGCTTCTGCATATGTTGGGAAGCTACCATATAAAACAGGATATAATCCGAATTTGTTTTTTTCGAGGCTACGTGCTTTATATCCTTTCGCAATAAGTTCATTTTTTGCTTTTGCCGCATTTGTTTTACTGCGAAAAGCTCCTGCAACCACATGGTAAGGAAAAGTAGATTTATCTTCTTTAAGCGAAAGTTTTACCGCCGGAAGAGGGTTTTCTATAAAAAAAGTGGCCTGTTGTATTTTGTCGTTCACTTTTTCCTGTACAGATTGCTCTACCAATAAGGTTTGTTTGTCTATCTCATTATCACGGTATACTTTAAAACCGGCACCGCCTACGCTTACCATAACAGCAAACATTGCAGCATATTTAAGATAGCTGTAATTCTTTTTTCTTTCGGGAGTAAAAACTATAGGAGCTATTTCTTCCAGAGCTTCTGCCTGTACTTTAAACTCTTCTCTTTTAACAGCTGGCGATGTTATGGCGCTAAGTCCAAACGCATCTGTAAAATAGTTAATAGGAGTATTAGGGGAGAAAACAAGGCTTCCCTCAAAGTTGTAAGCCATTTCGCCTAAATTCTTAAGAGCGATAGTTTGACGGTTTTGTAATTTGTCAATCCATGATTCTATTTCACGGTCGATATTGGCAACAGCCTGCTCGTAAGAAATTTTTTCCTGTAATGCGATATGATTGGCTAAAAGCCCATCATTATTTTTTAAATTCGCATTGAAAGAAATTAATTTTTTTGGAGGATAGAACGTATGGGTGTCATCATTTAGCTGTGCAGGCTGAATCTCGGTAAGGAATGCACCAAAGCCGGGAACGGTAACGCACTGGTAACGATACAATAAAGCCGATATGTGTTTTTCTATCATCATAACAACAAAATTAACAATTCACACGTGGATGCAAAATTTTATTCACAAATTTTATTAACAATGCAAAACAAACCGATAAACAGCATATGAAATCTACCAATGACTGATATTGAATTACTTAATACGCTGGCACTGATGCGTGTAGATGGTGTTGGAGATATTGTGGCCAAAAAACTCATTAATCACCTGGGTTCTGCCGAAGCCGTTTTTGCTGCAAAAAAATCGCAGATACTAGCTATAGATGGGATTGGAGAAATGGTATACAACAATCTTAAAAATACCACAGTTTTTAAACTTGCTGAAGCTGAAGTTAAGTTTGTTAGAGATAATAAAATTAAGGCTGTATTTTATTTGGAGAAAGAATATCCTGAGCGATTAAAACATTGTGTTGATGGTCCTGTGGTTCTTTTTACATCGGGAAATATTGCACTCGAAGGACGTAAGACATTAAGTATTGTCGGTACGCGCCAGATGACTTCGTATGGTGCCGACTTTTGCCGAAAACTTATAGAAGACCTTGCTCCATTAAATCCGGTTATTATTAGTGGGTTTGCTTATGGTGTAGATATACATGCTCATGCCATAGCTATGGAGCAAAATTTACAGACAATAGGCGTGGTGGCACATGGTCTTAATCAGGTATATCCTAAAGTGCATAAAAAATATGTGGCAAAAATGGAAGAGAACGGTGGTTTTATGACCGAGTTTTGGAGCAGCTCTAACCCTGATAAAGAAAATTTTGTAAAACGTAACCGAATTGTAGCTGGATTATCTGAAGCTACTATTATTATAGAAAGCGCCGATAAAGGAGGATCTCTTATTACGGCAAACATTGCTAACGATTACAACAGGGATGTATTTGCAGTTCCAGGTCGTATTACAGATAAATATAGCATGGGTTGCAATAGCTTGATAAGAGGGCAAAAAGCCAATTTACTTACCGATGCTGCCGATTTAATTTATATGCTTAACTGGCAACTGGAAGAAACTAAAAAGAAACCTGTACAAAAACAGTTGTTTATTGAACTTGATTCTGAAGAGCAAAAAGTATACGATTACCTGCAAAAAAACGGCAAAGAGCTTATGGATATTATTGCCTTGCAATGTGAAATGCCAATATTCAGGATTTCGTCATTGCTGCTTAACATGGAATTAAAAGGAGTAATAAGGCCACTACCTGGTAAATTGTTCGAAGCAATTTAGTAATAAAATAAAACCACAAATTATGCTATTGCGTAATTTGTGGCTTATCTATATTGATAGTACTGCGGATTACTATTCGTAACCTAGTTTTTCTCTTACTCTTTTTAATACGCCATTAGCAACAACAGCAGCTTTTTCAGCACCTGTTTTAAGAGCAGCATCTACTTCATGAAGGTTGTTCATATAGTAAGTATATTTTTCTCTTGCGGGTTTAAATTTATCAACGATAAGTTCAAACAAAGCCTGTTTAGCATGACCGTAGCCATAATTTCCGCCAAGATAATTAGCTCTCATGGCTTCAATCTGCTCCGGAGTAGCTAATAATTTGTATATAGCAAACACATTACAGGTGTCTGGGTTTTTAGGCTCTTCAAGCGGGGTGCTGTCAGTCTCTATTGCCATTACCTGTTTTCTAAGTGGCTTGTCTTCCTGAAATATATTAATGAAATTGTTACGCGATTTGCTCATCTTTTCACCATCAATACCAGGCACAATTTTAGTGTCTTCGCTGGATACTGCTTCTGGCAAAACAAAAGTTTCACCCATTTGATGGTTAAAACGAGAAGCCACATCGCGGGTAATTTCTATATGCTGTAACTGGTCTTTACCTACGGGTACAAAATTGGCATCATATAATAATATGTCTGCTGCCATCAGCATTGGATACGTAAATAAACCTGCATTTACATCTTCCAATCTGTCTGCCTTATCTTTAAAAGAGTGGGCAAGCGTAAGGCGCTGAAACGGAAAAAAACAGCTAAGGTACCATGAAAGCTCTGCCGTTTGAGGCACATCGCTTTGACGGTAAAAAACAACTTTGTCAATATTAAGTCCACAGGCAAGCCAGGTAGCAGCAACACTATAGGTGTTTTCTCTTAATGTTTTACCATCTTTTATCTGAGTTGCAGAGTGAAGATCGGCAATAAATAAGAAAGAGTCATTTTCTGGTTTGTTGGCTATTTCTATAGCTGGTAATAAAGCGCCTAAAAGATTTCCTAAATGTGGAGTTCCTGTACTTTGTATACCGGTTAATATTCTTGACATGGTATGCTTTTAAAAATTTTTACAAAGGTAAAGGATTTGGCAATAATATAAAGGATTGAATTCTTACATTTGGGAAATATGAAAATTGTTAAGTATTTTTTCTGGACACTATGGCGTGTATGGTTTTATATTTTAATGGGTGTGCCTATTATTATCTTATCGCCATTACTTATACTGTCTATATTATCTGAAAAAACATATCCTCAGTTTTTTATTTTGGCTCGTTTATGGGCAAAAATAATACTGTTCGGTATGGGTTTTTATTACAAGATAGAGCGCGAACAGCAAATGGAAAAAGGGAAAAGTTACATGTTGGTAGCTAACCATACCTCCATGAGTGATATTATGCTTATGCTTGTTATATCTAAAAATCCATTTGTTTTTGTCGGAAAGAAGGAATTAGTGAAAATTCCTATTTTCGGATTCTTTTATAAACGTACCTGCATATTGGTAGACAGGAACAGTTCTAAAAGCCGTTTCGAAGTTTTTAAAAGGGCACAGAAACGACTTGATCAGGGATTGAGTATTTGCATATTTCCGGAAGGCGGTGTTTCTGATGATGAATCGGTAATGCTTGATGAATTTAAAGATGGTGCTTTTAGGCTGGCTATTGAACACCAGATACCTATTGTACCAATGACCTTTGCCGATAATAAAAAACGTTTCTCATTTAATTTCTTTAGCGGAAGCCCCGGTATTATGAGAGCAAAAGTTCACTCATTTGTAGATACAAAAGGGATGACACTCGATGATAAAAAGAATGTAAAAGATAAGGTTAGACAAATAATTTACCATCAGCTTTTATTGTTTACAAAAAAATAAAGCACTCCTTTTAAGAAGTGCTTTATATATTGAGGTTTATTAAGCTTAAAAACTAAAACTTACTCCGGAGTATAAACCTATGAAATAAGGTTTAAAGTTTCCGGCATCCCTGCTAAAGGTATTGACCTGATATTTAAACATAGGTTCGAAGTTTGCCTCGAAAGCATCCCAAAAACGGTATTTAAAACCAACACCGAGGTTGGTGCTAAAATGTACATTATTAAGGTTTTCTGCTTCACCTACTGTTGTGCTCAAACCTTCAGAAGAAACCACGCTCACATTATTCTGGTTAAGGAATAGTGTACTCACACCTCCAATAAGGTTTATGCCAAACTTCCTGTTTAATAAAGAGTATGACATTTCAAGAGGTACCTCTATATATCCTGTTTTTTGAAGCATAGATCCATTAGCTGTTTGTGCAGGCTGGCCATCTATTACAAATGTTACAGGTACTACATCACCCGGATTTTGAACTACAATATTAGCGGCGCTTCTGGATTCGGCAATATTAGTAGTTTGCTGATTTAGCGAAGCATAATAAGCAATATCATTTGTAGAATAATTCAAGTTCACAGTATTAATACCCGAACGTATTGTTATCCTGTCGTTAATGGCATAATTTAAACCAATACCAATACTTAAATCATTGTCATAGCTTTTACCGTTAGAAGCAAAACTTTCATCTATAGGTGATCCGCTGGTAAGCGAATTGTAAAATATTGGTGCAACCTGAGGCTTTATATTCCATTTACCTTTATTGTCTTTTTCGGCAAGAGCTTTATCCTCATCTTTTTTACCCTCAAGTTGTTCCCTAAGTAATTTTTCCAATTCATTTTCGGGAGCAACTACTGCGGCTGTGTCAACTGCTGTTTGTGCGATAGCTTCAGTTTCCGGAATGTTTTTATCAATTATAGTGTTTCCGGTTTTTTGGGTAGTATCATCGGTAGTATTATTTGTTGTACCGGTTGATGATGTATTTGTAGCAATACCTTCGTTTGAAGATGCTGCTTGTTTTATTAGTTCATTTTGTCCGTATACCGGAGTACCTGTTTGATTGTTGGTTGATGAGTTTTTGTTAGTAACCGCAATACCTTCGGTTGAATTACCTTTTATATCTGCATTGACAGGAGCATTTGTGCCGGAATGATTGTTCCCGATAGTTCCTTGTTTTTTACCTGTAGCAGCAACTGCATCGGTTTGTGTCAGGATGCTATTGCGTTTTGCTTTTTTACCTGAATTTTTATCTGTAGCAGTTTTGCTGGTATTTTCGCTTGCAACCGCATTGTTTCTGTTAGTAAAAACAGCATCTGCCGGATTGGCTTTTATTCCGAAGCCGTTTGCGGCATCATTAGCTGTTGCACCATCGTTTTTCTCGTCGCCCGATGCAACAGCGGTATTTACACCATTGTTGTCGTTGCCCGTGCCATTACCAGAATTATTTCCTGCTGGGTTGTCAGATCCTGGAGTATTACTACCCGCAGGTGATGTTAAAGCATCAGCAGGTGTTGCAATAGGATTATCTATTACAACAGGGTTAGTGTTAATGTTGTCGGGACCATTAAAATATGGGGTAACAAACAAACCGCCAACAACTAAAATAGCTGCCACGCCCGAGAGTCGTATCCATATAGGGATAACTCGCCGTTTCTTTTTTTCCTGGAGGGCCTCCTGTATGTTGTCCCATACAAATTCCGGTGGCGCCACCTCGAAGTCCTTAAACTTCTCCTGGAATAATCTGTCTATGTTCTTTTTCTCATTCATTTTACCGAAGGTATACTATTGCCTTGCAGGGCTTCAATTTTTTCTTTTAATATCATTCTTGCACGGGCAAGATTGGATTTTGAGGTGCCGTCTGTAATACTAAGCATCTCAGCAATTTCTTTATGTGAATATCCATCTATTACATACAGGTTAAAAACCATCCTGTACCTGTCAGGCAATTCCTGAATTATGGTAATAAGATAATCCATGGATATGCTTTCACTTTCAATTTCTACGTCTGGAACATCGGGAATGTTTTCACTAACTAATTCAAATACGCCTTCTGAGCGGTAACGCTGAAGTACGTTATTGATCATTACCCTTTTTGCCCATCCTTCAAAAGATCCTTTAAACTGGAATTGTCCAATTTTCTGAAAAATAAGTAAGAAACCATCTTGCAAGTTGTCTTCGGCATCTGCGCGGTTGCGCGAATACTTAAGGCATGCCGAAAAGAGCTTCGGAGCAAGGAGCTTGTATAGCTGTTCCTGTGCCCTGATGCTATTTTTTTGACAATCTTGTATGAGTTGGTCTAAACCCAATAGTCTTTACGTTTTAGTTCCTTATCTAATGAAGTTCGTATTTTAATTCAAAATATTTTTTCTTTCCATTTTCATCTAATCCTGTATAAAACTTAAATATGTAAGTATCATCTTCATTAAAATCATCCTTACACGTAAAGGTGAAAGATTCTTCTCCTATTATATTCTCGGTCTTTTTACACTCGCCATCCTGTTTTACCAAAGCTTGGACAGCAATAAAAATAGTATCTCCTGTCTGTTCGGTATTAAAATGGTCGAACAGGTAACAACCGGTAGGTCTTACGAATTGTACGGTTATCTGATACGTTTCTCCAGGGATAAGATATGCCGGGTATGTTATGCTTTCTGCCGGTAAAAATTCCATGTGGAATTGTGGCTCATCTCCCTCCAATGAACAGGAACATATAATAAATAAGGTACTAAATAATAGTAAAAGCTTTCTCATAAATCGTTTCACGTGATCCCAATTATACAGTTAAGATACAAAAAAGGCGAAATGGTTGCGTATTTATAATAAAAAAACCCGAATTTTCGGGTTTTTTTTAATTAAGACATATTCTCTTTAATAACGTCTTTTATTTTTTGCTCAAGTTCATCGGCCATTTCAGGGTTATCTTTTATCAAAGCTTTAACCGCATCACGGCCCTGTCCTAGTTTGGTATCGCCATAGCTAAACCACGAACCCGACTTTTTAATGATCTCAAATTCTACTGCAAGGTCAAGGATCTCTCCGGTTTTAGAAACGCCTTCGCCATACATAATGTCGAACTCGGCAGTTTTAAAAGGTGGAGCTACCTTGTTTTTAACGATCTTTACTTTAGTACGGTTACCAATTACATTTTCACCGTCTTTAATTTGTGCAGCACGACGGATGTCTATCCTTACCGATGCATAAAATTTAAGTGCATTACCACCCGTAGTTGTTTCCGGGTTACCAAACATTACCCCGATTTTTTCACGAAGCTGGTTGATAAAGAAAACCGTACAGTTTGTTTTGCTGATAGTAGCTGTTAATTTTCTAAGTGCCTGAGACATCAAACGCGCATGAAGACCCATTTTAGAATCTCCCATTTCACCTTCGATCTCGCTTTTTGGCGTAAGAGCCGCAACTGAGTCAATTACTACAATATCGATAGCTCCAGAGCGGATAAGGTTTTCGGCAATTTCTAAAGCCTGCTCACCATTGTCTGGTTGAGAGATAATAAGGTTCTCGATGTCTACGCCAAGTTTTTCGGCATAACCACGGTCAAAAGCATGTTCAGCATCAATAAATGCAGCGATACCACCTGCTTTTTGCGCTTCGGCAATTGCATGAAGCGTAAGTGTTGTTTTACCCGAAGATTCCGGGCCATATATTTCTATTATCCTTCCGCGTGGGTAGCCGTTAACGCCTAATGCAAGGTCTACGCCTAATGATCCTGATGGGATAGATTCTACTTCTTCTACTGCTTTATCTCCTAAACGCATTACAGCGCCTTTACCATAAGACTTGTCTAATTTGTCCAGCGTAAGCTGTAACGCCTTTAGTTTTGCTTCTTTATCTCCGCTCATTTTTTGTATAGATTTGACCGTAAAAATAGTGCTTTTTTTTGTTGTAGCAATGTGGCAAAGAGGGTTGTGGATAAGTTTATTTTTGAAAGATTTTTTCGATAAAAGTTAAATCGAAAAGTTTACGAAAATAACATTGAACAAATCTGTTTTGCCTAATTCCTAAAAAGTTCTACCTTTGCACCGCGGTCGCGCCATTAGAGGCCGCATTACATAATTTCTCACTTAAAAATTGTATAGCATGCAACTGTTCAACACTTTAAGCGCAGAAGAAAGAGCCGAACTGATAGACCAGTCCGGCAAACAAAGACTTACTTTGTCTTTCTACGCTTACGCGCCCATTAACGATCCAAAACAATTTAGGGACTCTCTTTTCTTAGCCTGGAACCCGCTTGAGGTTTTAGGAAGGATATATGTTGCCAACGAAGGTATAAATGCACAACTTTCGCTTCCCGCAGATCATTTCTATGAGTTCAAAGACCATTTAGATACTATTCCGTTTTTAAAGGAAATCCGCCTTAATGTAGCAGTGGAACACGATGACCACTCGTTCCTTAAGCTGACGATTAAAGTACGTGATAAAATTGTTGCCGACGGACTTAATGATGACACGTTTGATGTAATGAATGGTGGTACGCACCTTGGTGCAAACGACTTCAACAAAATGCTTGAAGACCCAAACACCATTGTGGTAGATATGCGTAACCACTACGAAAGTGAAATAGGTCATTTCCGTAATGCCATTACTCCCGATGTTGATACATTTAGAGAATCGTTACCTATTATAGAAGACCAGCTTGCCGATCATAAAGAAGATAAAAACTTGTTGATGTACTGCACCGGAGGAATTCGTTGCGAAAAAGCATCTGCATTTTTTAAGCATAAAGGATTTAAAAACGTTTTCCAGTTGGAAGGCGGGATTATAGAATACACCCGTCAGGTTAAAGCCGAAGGGTTAGAGAGTAAATTTATAGGTAAAAACTTTGTGTTTGATGCCAGATTAGGTGAGCGTATTACTGATGATATTGTATCACAATGCCACCAGTGCGGTAAGCCGTGCGACAACCACACTAACTGTGCTAATGAGGCTTGCCACTTATTGTTTATTCAGTGTGACGAGTGTAAAGAAGCATCGGACAATTGCTGTTCGGCAGCTTGCCAGGATGTTATGAATCTTAGCGATGAAGAGCAAAAAGCATTACGCCGTGGCACTATGAATGGTAACATGATCTTTAAAAAAGGAAAATCGGACCGATTAAAATTCAAGAAATCAGGTGAGGATGTGTCTGACGTTTCATTAGCATCGGCAACAAAAGTGAAACGTGCTGCTAAAGTAAAGATCAAAAAAGTACTTATTGGTAAAGGAGAACATTATTATCCTAAAGCAGAAGTGGGTCAGTTCATCATAGAAAACCATGAATTGAATATTGGCGACAAACTTTTAATATCGGGTCCAAGTACCGGAGAAGAACAAATAGTTGTAGAAAAAATGTTTGTAAACGGTAAGGAAAGTAATGTTGCTGTAATAGGCGATAAGGTTACAATTAACCTGCCTTTCAGAATACGCCTTTCAGATAAACTATTCAAGATTATAGGCTAACACCCATTTATATAGTTATAAGGAATCCCGCTCATTGAGTGGGATTTTTTTGTTTGGGTAAATTAGGATTAATAAGGTGTTATATCTTATGGCCGAAACCACCCCGGCTTTAAGCCACCCCTCCAAAGGAGGGGAAACTTACTCTTTCGTAATGGTTTCAGTGTCAAATTTCTTTAATTATTTCATGCAAAAGATAAGGTGATCCCGGGCATGTTGGCTCATGCTCAACAGATTGTGTATTGCACCAATCCCGCAAAAAAATACTATCTTTACCCACAAAATCGTTTTTTTTAATAATAAGAATCGTAGTGGCTAGGCCACGATCTATCATATATAACTTAAATTATGGCATGTACAAACTGTTCTACTGGGTCCAAAGACGGGACACCACGAGGATGTAAAAATAATGGAACCTGCGGAACAGACAGTTGTAACAAACTAACTGTTTTTGACTGGCTTTCTAATATGAGCCTTCCTGGAGGCGAAGCACCATTTGACTGTGTCGAGGTGCGCTTTAAGAACGGGCGAAAAGAATTTTACCGCAATAACGAAAAACTTACCCTAAGCATAGGTGACATTGTTGCTACCGAAGCTTCTCCGGGTCACGATATTGGTATTGTAACCTTAACCGGGGAACTGGTTAAGATACAGATGAAGAAAAAAGGCGTTAAAAACAATTCTGAAATTTTAAAAATTTACAGGAAAGCGTCTCAAAAAGATATTGATATATGGAGCGATTCCCGCGATAAGGAAGAGCCTATGAAAGTTGTAGCCAGAGAAATAGCGATCAGGCTTAACCTCGAAATGAAAATATCGGATATCGAATTTCAAGGGGATGGTTCTAAGGCTACTTTTTACTATACGGCAAACGACCGTGTAGACTTTAGACAGCTTATTAAAGATTTTGCACGCGAATTTAGTACCCGAATCGAGATGAAACAGGTGGGTTTCCGCCAGGAAGCATCACGACTTGGAGGGATTGGATCTTGCGGGCGTGAACTTTGCTGTTCTACCTGGCTTACCGATTTTAGGAGTGTTAATACATCGGCAGCGCGTTACCAGCAGTTGTCGTTAAATCCGCAAAAATTGGCGGGTCAATGTGGTAAGCTTAAATGCTGCCTTAATTATGAGTTGGATACTTACCTGGATGCTTTAAAAGGACTTCCGGATATGGATACTAAAGTATACACCGAAAAAGGGGATGCTTTTTGCCAGAAGGTAGATATTTTTAAAGGATTGATGTGGTTTGCTTATACCAATAACATGGCGCACTGGCATGTATTAAAAGCAGAACAGGTTAAGGAAATTGTAGAGCTAAATAAGCTAAAACAACGTGTTGCTTCGTTAGAAGATTATGCGATTGAAGAAGTAGCTCCGGAAGTTGAAAAAACATTCCAAAACGCAATGGGGCAAGATAGTCTTACTCGTTTTGATGCGCCTAAGAAAAAGAAAAGACCTAACAATAATAAGGATAAGAAACGTGAGCCTGCCGGCGACAGAAGGCCTAATGAAAGACCCGCAGGCGAAAGGCCACAGGGAGAAAGAAGGCTTATTGAAAGAAACCCGAATAGCGACAAGCCTGCAGGTGAAAGGAAACCTATAGAAAAAAACACGAATGAACGCCCTGCAGGGGAAAGAAAACCTATTGAGAAAAATAGTAAGGACAGACCTATAGGCGAGAGAAAACCATTTACAAAAAACAATAACGATAAGCCTGCCGGAGAGCGAAAACCTAACGACAGGAATAATAACAGAAACGCTAATAACAGGAATGGCAACAAAAGGAACCCTAACGACAAAGGTGGTAACGACAAAAATGCTGACAACAAACCTGCGGAATAGTTTTGCAGCTTTATCACTGCTTTTTTTAGTTTGCTCCTGCGACAAATCCAGAGTGTTTGACGAGTATGCAGCTTTAGACGGCAAGTGGAATAAGGACAGTATCATCTCTTTTAAGTTTGAACAGAAGGATACTGTGTCAAAATATAACATGTTTATTAACGTTAGAAATAACAATAGTTATCCATACAACAACCTGTTCCTTATTGTACAAATGCAGGAACCGGGCAGTAAACTTACAAAAGTGGATACGCTGGAATACCAAATGGCAAATCCGGATGGTAGCCTTTTGGGGGAAGGTATTACAGATGTAAAGGAAAGTAAGTTGTGGTATCAAGAAAAAGTAAGATTCCCTAAACCGGGTAAGTATACTGTGAGCATACAGCATGCTGTTAGGAAAGGTGGGCAGGTACCTGGAGTAGAAGATCTGGAAGGGATAACTGATTTAGGTTTCAGAATTGAGTCAACAGAATAAAATTTAAAAATGGCAGTAAAAAAGAAAACTGGTAAGAATAATAACCAGGTAAAAGATACTTCATATTATGTAAAGAAGTTTTGGAAAATCTTCGGGATCGGTATGTTATCGATATTCCTGTTTTTCCTGTTAGCTTCGTGGGGAGTATTCGGTAAAATGCCGGACTTTGAACAGCTGGAGAATCCGGATTCTAATGTTGCAACCGAAATTATATCTTCTGATGGAGAGACTATAGGTAAATTTTACCTTGAAAACCGTACGCCTGTAAAGTATGCCGACTTACCAAAATCACTTGTAGATGCCTTAATATCTACAGAAGATGAGCGTTTTTATGAGCATTCGGGTATCGACTCAAAAGGTACTCTAAGAGCTGTTGTAACCCTTGGAGGAAGTGGTGGTGCAAGTACGATTACACAACAGCTGGCAAAAAACCTTTTTCATGGCGAGGGTTCCAAGAATCTTATAATGAGGGTTATCCAAAAAGCAAAGGAGTGGATTATTGCTGTACGTCTTGAAAGACAATATACTAAGGAAGAAATTATTGCAATGTACTTTAATACGGTGGATTTTGTTAATCATGCTGTAGGTATCCGTTCGGCATCCAAAGTATATTTTGGTAAAGAACCAAGGGATCTTAAAGTAGAAGAATCTGCTGTTTTAGTAGGAATGCTAAAAAATCCATCGCTATATAACCCAATGAGGGAGAAAAGAAAACAATTGGTTTTCGATAGAAGAAATACTGTTTTGGGCCAAATGGTTAAAAATGGAAAACTTGAAGAATCTGTAAAAGAAAAGTTAGTAAAACAACCTGTAAAAACAGATTATAATCCTGAAAGTCATAACGAAGGTGTAGCAACTTATTTTAGAGAGTACCTAAGGGACTTTATGAAAAAATGGGTTAAAGAAAATCCTAAGAAAGACGGAACGGAATATGATATTTACCGTGACGGATTAAAGATATATACTACGATAGACTCTAAAATGCAAAAGTATGCAGAGGAAGCAGTAAGTGAGCACTTGGCAAATCTTCAGGAAGAATTTTTTATCGGACAGAAGAAAAATAAAAATGCTCCTTTCGTAAATATATCGGATGCTGAAACTCAAAAAATATTAGACCGATCAATGCGTAATTCTGAGCGTTGGAGGATAATGAGCGAACAGGGGAAAGGTGAAGACGAAATTATAGAGTCGTTTAAAGTTAAAACGGATATGACGGTATTTACCTGGAAAGGTGAGCGTGATACAATTATGACTCCAATGGATTCTATTCGTTATTACAAACACTTCCTGCAAACAGGGTTAATGGCTATGGAGCCACAAACCGGCTATGTTAAAGCATGGGTGGGTGGTATAAACTACAAGCATTTTCAGTACGATCACGTTCAACAGGGAGCAAGACAGGTAGGTTCTACCTTTAAGCCGTTTGTATATGCAACGGCAATTGAGCACCTGCATCTTTCACCATGCGATTCTATAATCGATGAGCCTTTTAGTATGCCTAAAGGTAAATATGGTATTGATGCCGACTGGAATCCGCAAAACTCAAGTGGAACTTACAGAGGGATGGTTACTTATAAACAAGCACTGGCAAATTCTATCAATACGGTATCTGCTAAATTGATTGACAGGGTAGGCCCTAAAGCGGTAGTAGATATGACCCATAAATTGGGAGTGAGCTCTAAAATACCGGAACAGCCTGCAATTGCTCTTGGTGCTGTAGAAATTACAGTTAGCGATATGGTTGCTGCTTATAGTACGTTTGCAAACCAGGGGGTATATATGAAACCAATGGTAATTACAAATATAGAAGATAAGAGTGGTGCTGTATTATTTAGAACATTACCACAAAGCAGGGACGTATTAAGCAAGGATATTGCTTATGCAATTATTAAATTGCTTGAAGGTGTTACCGAAAGTGGATCTGGTGCCAGACTTAAATGGGGCGGCGGCGGCGGTACGGGTTATAACCGTATGACAGGTTATCCTTATGCTATTACTAATCCTATTGCCGGAAAAACAGGTACAACACAAAATCAGTCTGATGGTTGGTTTGTAGGTATGGTTCCTAATTTAGCTACAGGTATTTGGGTAGGTAATGAAGACAGGTCTGCACACTTTAAGAGCCTTATTTACGGACAGGGTGCTACAATGGCATTGCCGATATGGGGTCTTTTCATGAAAAAATGCTATAAAGATGATAGTCTTAGCTTCAAAATTTCCGAAAGGCCATTTGAACGACCGGCTAATCTTTCCATAAAAGTAGACTGTTGGAAAGCACCGGTAAAAGACACTATTGATACCGAACAGGTGGATATAGACGAATTCAATTTTTAATACAAAACGCCTTCTTTTGAAGGCGTTTTTTTATATATTTATACGCGAAAATTAAAATATATTGTATGATTAATAAAAAAGTACAAAACGTTGAACAGGCCCTGCATGATATAAAAGATGGTATGACCATTATGCTTGGCGGATTTGGCCTTTGCGGTATACCGGAGAACTGTATTACCGAGATGGTTAAAAAAGGGACTACAGGCCTTACGTGCATTTCTAACAATGCAGGGGTTGATGATTTTGGTCTTGGTTTACTGCTGCACAAACGACAGATAAAAAAAATGATATCGTCTTACGTAGGTGAAAATGCCGAATTTGAAAGGCAGATGCTTAGTGGCGAACTGGAAGTTGAACTTACTCCACAAGGTACACTTGCCGAAAAATGCCGTGCTGCACAGGCTGGTATTCCTGCATTTTATACCCCTGCAGGTTATGGAACCGAAGTTGCCGAAGGCAAAGAGGCACGTGAGTTTAATGGCAAGATGCATATAATGGAAGAAGCTTATAAAGCTGATCTTGCAATTGTAAAAGCTTGGAAGGGTGACGAGGCGGGTAATCTTATATTTAAAGGGACTGCAAGAAACTTTAATGCATGTATGGCAGGTGCTGCCAAGATTACTATTGCTGAGGTTGAAGAACTTGTTCCTGCCGGAACGTTAGATCCTAACCAGATTCATATCCCGGGTATATTTGTGCAACGAATTTTCCAGGGTGAGAAGTACGAGAAGAGAATTGAACAACGAACTGTAAGACAAAGAAGTTAATATGGCACTAGGTAAGGAACAAATCGCAAAAAGGATAGCAAAAGAAGTGAAAGACGGTTACTTTGTTAACCTTGGTATTGGTATACCAACCCTTGTTGCTAACTATGTTAGGCATGATATATCTGTAGAATTCCAAAGTGAAAATGGTGTATTGGGCATGGGTCCATTCCCGTTTGAAGGTGAGGAAGATGCAGATGTTATTAATGCAGGTAAACAAACGATTACTACACTACCAGGCGCATCATTTTTTGATTCGGCTATGAGTTTCGGAATGATACGTGCTCAAAAGGTAGATCTTACTATTCTTGGTGCTATGGAAGTATCTGAGAATGGAGATATCGCTAACTGGAAAATTCCGGGGAAAATGGTAAAAGGTATGGGTGGTGCTATGGATCTTGTTGCATCTGCAGAAAACATTATTGTTGCAATGATGCACGTAAATAAAGCGGGAGAATCTAAGCTTTTAAAACGTTGCTCATTACCGTTAACAGGTGTTGGCTGTGTTAAAAAAGTAGTAACTGAGCTTGCTGTTCTGGAAATTGTACCGGAAGGTTTTAAATTGTTAGAACGTGCTCCGGGAGTAACAGTAGAAGATATTAAAAATGCTACTGAAGGTAATCTTATCATTGAAGGTGATATTCCTGAGATGATTATAGACTAAATAAAAAACGGAGCTAAATGCTCCGTTTTTGTTTTTTATTAAAACTACAAAACGTAAAATTTTGAACCGTATTGAAAGGAGTAACGTGGTTGACATTAATACATCCTATCTTTTCAAAATAGTTTTCAAATTGTTGTGATAAGGCTTCTTTTGAGTATTGTGTTATTTCAATACCACTGCATTTTTTAGGACCATTTTCAGAAAAAGTGCCTACTACCATTACACCATCATTAGCCAATGCAGCGTTAGCATTATTAATATAATCGCTAATTTCTTGTGGTGAGTGTAAAAAATGAAAAGCAGCGCGGTCATGCCAAAAATCGTATTGGCTATGTTGATTAAAGAGAGTTACATCGGCAACAATCCATTTTATTTTTTTGGATTTTTCACCTAATCTTTTTTTGGCTCTTTCAAGTGATCCTTCTGAAATGTCAAGTACTGAAATGTCAGTATATCCCATGTCCAGAAGAGATTCGGCGAAAAAGCTATCACCCCCTCCTATATCAATTATTCTGGCAGTTTTTGGCAGTTTTAATTTTTCTAAAAATTCAAGCGAAGTTTCGGGTTTCGGCTGATACCAACTTACCTCATTTAGTTGCTTTGTCGCATATATGTTTTCCCAGTGGTTTTTGCTGCTAAATTTTTCCATATTATTCTCCTTTAGGAATAGCATCAATTAATTTCTTAGTGTATTCTTTTTGTGGGTGTTCATACAAAGCATCGGCTTCATTCATTTCTTCAATTTTTCCTTTGTTCATAACCAATACCTGATCACTCATGTATTTCACTACAGCAAGATCGTGTGAAATGAAAATATAGGTAAACCCAAAATTCTCTTTTAGTTCATTAAGCAGGTTAAGTACTTGTGCCTGTACCGAAATATCCAATGCTGAAACTGATTCGTCACAAACGATAAGTTTAGGCTGTAGGGCGATCGTTCGGGCTATTCCGATACGCTGCCTCTGACCTCCTGAAAATTCATGAGGATAACGGTTAAAATGTTCTTCCCCTAAACCTACACGGTTGAGTATCTCTATTGTCTTTTCACGACGTTCTTTATCGTTTTTATGTAGCTTATGTACCTGCATTGGTTCCATAATAGCTTTGCCAACGGTTATGCGTGGGTTAAGGGATGAATATGGGTCCTGAAAAATGATTTGTATTTCTTTACGAAGCTCTCTTATGTCTTTTGATGAAAGTTTGGTAAGGTCTTCGCCTCGGTATAAAATTTTACCTGCAGTGGCTTTATCTAGTTGTAATATGGCGTTACCAAGTGTTGACTTTCCACAGCCTGACTCTCCAACAAGACCTAGTGTTTCTCCTTCGTATATTTTAAAGCTTACGTCGTCAACAGCTTTAAATTTTACATCTTTGCCAAATAGTCCGGCAGAAGAAACATACTCTTTTTCAACATTAATAACCTCCAATAGGGGTTTCTGGCTGTAGAGCTTATTTAGCCTTAATTCTCTTTGTTGAGGTGTCACTTCTTCAGGGTTTACCGTGTTTTCAAGATAATCCTGAATGGTAGGTAATCTTTTAAGACGAACGTCCAATGATGGCCTTGAGCTTATAAGAGCTTTGGTATAGGTGTGTTTAGGATTTGCAAAAATATCCGCAGATTCTCCCTGTTCTACAATTTCTCCCCGGTACATAACCAATACCCTGTTTGCAATTTCTGACACTAATGAGAGATCATGAGATATGAACAAAATGCTCATTTTAGTTTCCTGCTGTAGTTCTTTCAACAGGAGTATAATTTCTTTTTGAACTGTTACGTCGAGGGCCGTAGTAGGTTCGTCGGCAATAAGTATTTTAGGTTTGCAGGCAATAGCCATAGCAATCATAACACGCTGTTTTTGGCCTCCCGAAATTTCGTGAGGATAGCGATTATAAATCTTATCCGGGTTAGGCAGTTTTACTTTTTCGAAGAGTGAAAGTACCATTGCTTTTATTGCTGCCTTTGATAATATGGTGTGCTCCATTAGGATTTCTTCTACCTGAAAGCCACATTTTAGCGATGGATTTAACGAGCTCATGGGCTCCTGAAATATCATGGCAATATCATTACCACGCAAGTTTCGGAGTTCTTTTTGGCTCATGGCTGAAATATCCTTTCCGTCGAACTCAATTTTTCCTGAAGTAATTTCGAGTATTCCTTTAGGTAATAATCCCATTACAGCTAATGAAGTAACCGATTTACCGGAACCTGATTCGCCCACTATACCCAATATCTCATTTTGGTTTAAGGTAAAAGAACTGTCTTTTACTATTGGTGACCATTGACCTTCCTTTTTGGCCGATATGGTTACGTGATCTATATGGAGTAGTGGGTTGTTCATAAGGATAAAAATACTATTCTTTCTTTTGTCTTGAAACAACTTAGGCTAAAGAACTTTTTGAATGTAAAATTTACGACCGTCGGCAGCAATGTGCTCCATGTAGTCAATTTTTTTAAATGCCCTGTAGTAGAACATATATGGTTTTAGATTTTTTACTACGCTGTTTAACGAGATTACAAAATCCTTTAGGTTTGAACCAAAAACAATTACCTTATTGTCTATTTGAGCTACATATAAATTGGGAAAATCTTTCATTCCGTAAAAGTACGATTTTTAATTGTGGGTAACATCGGACTTCCTTACTTGCAAACTTCATACATGAATAATCTCATCATCTATAAGTAAATCTTCACGACGCATACGCAACAGTATTTGTGCAACGGCAATAACATCTTTTTCGCAGTAGGTAACAATACGGTCAATATCTTTTTCTACGTAGTATACATATCCTACCTGACTGCCGTCGATATCACCTTTTGGTGAAGGTATGCCCAATATTTTGGTTAGCAATCGTAGTGAAGTATAGCTTTTAAAATCACCAAACTTCCATAATTCCATTGTATCCAAATGAGGTACTTCCCATGGTTTTTTTCCAAACAGATTCAGTTTTGGCGGAATAGCAATATTGTTGATGATCATGCGTCGGGCCATAAACGGAAAATCGAATTCCTTTGCATTATGCCCGCACATAATATGCTGTGGCTGATTAAAATGATTATTAAGCAGGTTATTAAAATCTTTAAGGATCTTAACTTCTTCTCCATGAAAAGATGTTACCCTAAAATGACGAATGTCGCCCTTAAAGGTAAAATACCCTACAGATAGGCATATGATTTTACCAAACTCGGCCCAAATACCGGCACGCTCATAAAACTCTTCGGGTGTTTCACCATCTTTGCGTTGGTATTGTGTTTTAAGGTCGTACAGCAGTTTGGTTTCTTCGTCTAACAGATTAAAATTTTCCTGCTCAGGAACTGTTTCAATATCCAGGAAAAGTATGTTTTCAAGATTTATTCTCTCAATCATATTATTTCATTGCTCTTTTATTGCCCTCTCCATCTTCGGGTTTCATTAGTCCCATCATTTTGTAAGCTTCATCTACATACACATAAAAATCGTTGCTGTGAGCGTCTTCTTTTGTTTGCAGGCCTTTAGTATGCCCGAGTCTTACAATGATAATATCGTCTTCCGGGATCACAATAACAAATTGTCCTAAGTGACCACGCATATAATACATTTTTTTGCCAAGATAATTGTTAAGCCACCAACCGTAACCATATTGAGGTGATTCCGGGAAACGGGGAGTAACCATTTTTTCTACAGCAGTGCTGTCCAGCAGTTGCTGTCCATTCCAGTTGCCGTTGTGTTTAAATAATTTTCCGAATCGGGCAAAATCGCGTGCATTACTGGCAAAGCAGCAATATGCTTTTTCAATACCATCCGGATGGTCTATCTGCCAAAGCGCATCATTTTCGGCACCCATTGGCTGCCAGAAATTTTTAGAAACATAATCGGACAGATGCTCTCCTGTAGCTTTTACAATAACCATTGCCAGTAGTTCTGTAGCGCCACTAACATACACGAATTTTTTTCCGGGATCGGAAGTTACGCCTACATTAAGCATTGTTTTTTCTAAATGATCACCAAAGTAGGCACGTGTAGTTATCGAGAAAGCACTGCTATATTCTTCATTCCAATCTAGTCCAGTTGCCATAGATGATAAATCGCCAACGGTAAGCATAGCAGCTTTACCTTTACTAAATTCAGGGAAGTAGTCGGAAACTTTTTGGTCAAGGCTTTTTATTTTACCTTCTTTAATAGCTTTAAACATGGCGGCAGAAGTGATGCTTTTTGCCATTGAAAAAGAGTTGGATTTAGAGTCTTTTCCATAACCATCATAATAGCTTTCATGCCAAATGCTGTCATTTTTTATGATGAGGTAAGCTACAGTACCCAGTTCTTTATGAACATCTTCAAGTCTTGTTGTGCCTTTAACCTTATTGTAGTTTTTATGTAATGCCCAAGGTTGGCCTATACCTTTTTTTACTACTCTGTTATCAAAATGGGTATAATCGTCAAGATAGGCTGTAGTTTTTCCATGAAGATAAACAACGCGTACCGCTTTTATTAAATAGTCTACATTAAAAATATAAAGTAGCAAAACAATTGCCGCAAGAATACCGACAAACCAAAGCAGGAATTTTTTCATAATAGAAGATTAAAGACACTATTACGAATTTACATAAAAATTGTTATGTAGATTCAGGATGATAGTAAATATAAAACCCGCAAGAGATTTAGTGTCTTGCGGGTTGTTTAGAACTATAAATTTTAAAATAGGCTTTGCTGGATGGGAGGCGTTTCGTGTTCCAATAACCATTTTTTACGCCAGAGCCCACCGGCATATCCGGTTAATGAACCATCAGATCCTATAACCCTGTGGCAGGGTACAACAATCCACAATGGGTTTTTACCATTAGCTGCGGCTACAGCACGAATGGCTTTTACGTCGCCCAGTTGTACCGAAAGCTGGTGGTACGACATTGTTTTCCCGAAAGGAATTTCCAATAAGGCTTTCCATACTTTTTTTTGAAAATCGGTTCCTTTTGGGTTCATCTTAAAATCAAACGTAGTGCGGTTTCCGCCGAAATATTCCTGTAATTGGCGTGCAGCATCCTGCAATTTATCAGGAATAGTATGTGGTATGGGAACATCTTCGTTAAGCACCAAAATTTCAGATACACCCTCTTCATCACCTTTAATAATGGTAACGCCTACGGGAGATTTTATAAGAGCCTCTTGCATTTTAGAGTATTAGATTATTTGGATACAAGATACAAATTCTATCTTTTCAAGATTAAGATTTAATCGGTGGCTTCTAGTTCAAAGATCTCGGTAACATCTTTCTCAAAAAGCCTTGCCAATTTTAATGCTAATACTGTTGAAGGTACATATTTTCCGGCTTCCAGAGCATTAATGGTCTGCCGGCTTACGCCAATACGTTCAGCAAGATCCTGCTGAGTTAAGTTATGTATGGCGCGTTGCACTTTTACATTATTCTTCATCGTTAGCAGAATTGTTGAGTTGATAAATTTTAAAACGAAACAAAATTATAAAAATAAGTAACTGTGAAAACATTGCTCCCATTAATACAGAAAGGAAAGACAGATCATATATAAATAGGTAACAAAATAGCAGTATGGCATAATTTAATATTGTCGCCCAGGCAAGACTATGTAGTCGTATGGCTGCAACCATTTCGTCTTCTTGCTTTTCTTTGGAGAAAGCAAATATAATTCCAGAAGAAATTACAAAAAGCATAAGCAGTTCATCAATTACTGAGTTTTCAACCCAGGCAAAGAGATCGCTCTTCCCCAAAAAACCATCGTTGCCAATAATGGCAAAAACTTTCATTTTATACTCAAATTCTCCAAAACGGTCAAAGGAATAAAAACACACCAGTATGGAGAATGAAATAATGAAGAATAAACCGCTTATCCATTTAAGCTTGTTCGGAAATAAATAATTCGTTTTCATGATTAGATGATTTAAATTTCGACCAATGTAAAACAAAATTTCCAATAAGTAAAATAAACTTTACATTTTGTAAAACAAAAAAGCCATCATTAATTTGATGGCTTTAATATATAGTAAGATGAGTATACTAATTATTGTTGTTTAGCAGGAGCTGCTTCTGTAGCAGGAGCTAATACTTTACCTTTAATAGTAAGTACTTTGTTTACATCACTGTCGTTTGTAGTAACAGTAATAGTTTTAGAGAAGCTTCCTGGGCTTGCAGCGTTAAATGTAGCAGTTACAGTTCCAGTTTCTCCTGGTTTGATAGGAGTTTTAGTGTAGTTTGTAGCTGTACATCCGCAAGATGCTTTTACGTTTGTAAGTAACACAGTTTGTTTTGTTGTGTTTTTAAAAGAAAACTCGTGAGATACAGGTTTTCCTTTTTCGATATCACCAAAACTGTGAGACTCTTCTTTCCATGTAATTCCAGATGGAACCATGTTTTTAGTTGCATCTGTAGCTTTAGCATCAATTTTTTGAGTAGTAGAAGCTTTAACATCTTTAGCAATAGCTTTTTTAGCTGCTGGAGCAGCAGTAGCTGTTTGTTGTGCAGATGCACCTTGAGAGATAAAGAAAAAAGCACCTACAAGAGCAAGAGCAGATAATTTTAAAGTTTTCATAATCGTAAACGAATTAATATTAGTTAATAATTTTTTTAGGTTTAATAACACAAATATATTTACTTCAAATCAAATATTTGTTAATCGCTTTCAAAGTATTGTTAATGACATGTTAACGATCTGTGTCATAGCGTTTTTATAATATGACCTGAGTAATTTTATATCGTGTTATTGTTTATTCCTTATTTTTGAGAACGATGAATATTTACAACATCCATAAACAAAGACTATAAAGGTTACCAAATACTATTCCAAAGTTTGAAATTCAATAAATTAAATATAATTGTGCTCATTGGCCTTTTGGCTATTGTTGGTGTGCTTACCATGCAATTGGTTATGCTTAACCAGGCTTATACTTTTGAAAAGAAAGAACTTGGTGAAAAAATCCACTTTGCACTGCAGGATGTGGTGAACAAAATTTATAGGGATAATAACAATGAACTTCCCAATGCCAGCCCAATAAAAAAGGTATCTGAAGATTATTATATAGTAAACGTAGATGATGTTTTTGAAGCCGAAATACTGGAGTTTTATCTGCATAGCGAATTTCAAAAAGTAAAGTTGGATATGGATTATGAATATGCCATATACAATTGTAAGTCGGATGAAATGGTATATGGTGAATATATAACGGCGCAGGGTAGAGAAACTAAAGCCGAAAAACTAAAATGCGAAAATTGCTTTACTAAAAAAGAAGGGCTTGTATATTATTTTGCCATACGTTTTCCACAATTGCGCCACAACTATATCACTTCGTTGCAACAGTATTGGATATATACAGGTGTACTTTTATTAGTACTTGTTATTTATGTGTATTCTGTTCTACTTTTACTCAAGCAGAAAAAATATACCGAACTTCAAAAGGATTTTATCAATAATATGACCCATGAGTTTAAAACACCATTATCATCAATACTTATAGCGTCTAATTATGCGGTAAAACAGGAGGCTATTGAAGGAAATCCAAAACTGAGCAAGTATTTAAAGATAATTATTGAGCAGAGTAATAAACTTAACCAGCATATAGAGAGGATATTATCGGTTGCCAAAACAGATTCTGGCGTTATAGCTCTCGAGAAGAAAACGTTTAATGTGATGGAAACGTTGGAGCTCGTAAAAGAAAATATTTCACTTAAATTTGAAAATGCTGAAGTAATAATACAAGATGCTAAAACTGAACATAAAATTAAAGCTGATGAATTCCATGTTTATAACATAGCCTACAATATTGTGGAGAATGCGGTGAAATATGGAACAGATACCCCTAAAATAGTAATTAATATAGCCGCAGACAGTAAAGGCCTGGCTTTACAATTTACAGATAATGGGCCAGGTATACCAAAGGAACATTTGGAATATATATTCGATCGTTTTTACAGAATACCAAGAGAGAATAAAAAAGAAATTGAAGGATTTGGTATTGGGCTTTTTTATGTAAAAAAGATATGCGAACTTCACGGATGGAAGATCAGTATAGAAAATAATGCAGAAACAGGTATCACCATTACACTGCACATTCCTAAAAGCAACATTGTATGAGCCGAAAAAAAATACTCTACGTAGAAGATGATAATACCCTGGCATTTCTTACAGCAGATAATCTGGAGCAGTATTATGACGTAGTACATTTTGCAAATGGCAAAGATGCGTTTGAAACTTTTAAAGCCGTAGAATTCGATCTCTGCATACTCGATGTTATGTTGCCTCAAATGGATGGTTTTGAGCTTGCTACGGCAATACGCGAACGTAATGTTGAAGTGCCGATAATATTTCTTTCGGCAAAAACATTAAAAGAAGATCGTATAAAAGGACTTAAGCTTGGCGCAGATGATTATTTAGTGAAGCCTTACAGTATGGAAGAGCTTATACTTAAAATAGAAGTATTCCTTCAGCGAAGCCAAAAATTACCCACCACCAAAAACACTACTTGTGTAATAGGTTCATTTGTTTTTGATCCTGCAAATTATGCACTTATTAGGGAAGGAGAGACCACAACGCTTACCGAAAGGGAATCGGCCTTACTAAAACTGTTTATAGACAATAAAAACAATATACTGAAACGCGAAACCATACTCACCACTCTTTGGGGAACAGATGATTATTTTATGGGGCGAAGCATGGATGTTTTTATCTCCCGCCTGCGAAAAATATTTAAAGAGGATGAAAGTATCCGGATAGAAAATATTCCGAGGATTGGGTTTAAACTGGTATTAAAGGAGTGATTAGTGTTCAGTATTCAGGATTAGTTTTAGTTTAATTACTGAACACTGAACAGTGCTTACTTTTTAAGATGGCTGTAAAAATAATCTTCAAGACCTTTTAATTCTTCATCGGTGAAGTTTTTTGTAAGTAAGAAGTTTGTTTTCATTACAGCATAATTTTTTGGATCCACAATAGGATCACCTTCTTCTTTAAGAAACTTTACCATATCGGCATTTTTCTCTTTGTATATTTTTGCAATTTCGATAACGCTTGGACCAATCACCTTTTGGTCTGGCTTATGACAAGAAAAACAATTGCCTTTACCATCAAAAATTTCCTGTCCTAATTTTTCAGAAGGAGTAAGGTTGGCAGTAGCTCCTTCGGCAGTTGTTTCATTTCCCGATGTTGGGTAAAGTGATTCTTTTTTCTCTTCTCCTTTGCAGGCTAAAAGAGCAATTGTGGTAAGTAGTAATAGTAGTTTTTTCATTTTATTCAAAGTAATATTTCTTCGGAAAGACATTCGAAGGAAGGCAAAAGCAAAATTATTTATTAAGTATGATGGCAGCCTCTTTAGCAAAGTAGGTAGATATAAGATCAGCTCCGGCTCTTTTTATACAATGTAGCTGCTCAATCATAATCTTGTCATGATCTAGCCAGCCTCTTTCGGCAGCTGCCTTAACCATGGCATATTCTCCCGATACCTGATATACCGATACAGGTACATTTACTGCATTCTTAACTTCACGAACAATATCCAAATAGGCAATCCCCGGTTTTACCATTACAATGTCTGCACCTTCTGCAACATCGTCTAATGCTTCTTTTATGGCTTCAATTCGGTTGGCATAATCCATTTGGTAGGTTTTTTTGTCGCCAAAGCCAGGAGCGCTATCCAACGCATCACGGAAAGGTCCATAAAATGAAGAAGCATATTTTGCACTATAGCTCATGATGCCTACATTGTGGTATCCGTTTTCTTCTAAAGCTTTACGAATAGCTAAAACACGACCATCCATCATATCGCTTGGGGCAACAAAATCGGCTCCTGCAGCGGCATGGCTAACACTCATTAAGGTAAGCGCATCTACAGTAGCGTCATTAATGATCTCGCCATTTTCTACAATACCATCGTGTCCATATATCGAATAAGGATCTAAGGCAACGTCGGGCATTACAACCATTCCCGGAACAGCATCTTTAATGGCTTTAATAGCCTGTTGCATTAATCCGTTAGGGTTCCATGCTTCTTTACCGGTATTGTCTTTTAGTTTGTCATCTACTTTTACATAAATGTTCACGGCTTTAATACCAAGGTTCCAAAGTTCTTTTACCTCTTTCACGGTAAGGTCTATCGAACGGCGAAAAATACCGGGCATAGATGGAATAGGGATTTCAACGTTTGTTCCTTCTGCAATAAACATTGGGAACATAAAATCATTAGGGCTTATTGTTGTTTCACGAACCAGTGAGCGAATAGAGTCGTTAGTGCGTAGTCGTCTGTTTCTGTGTATTGGGTACATAATGGTAATTTTAAGGGGATAGCAGGTATCTTAAATTGTCTGGCTATCTATATATAATTTGTATTCTAATTTACGGTTCTTAAAAATGTTTCTTTATCCGTTCTTTCTCTCGTTCTAAAAAAGATGGTGCATCAAAACGGTAACCCACAAAAAATGAAGTGTAGTTTACAGTGTCGTCCATTGTTATATTAGAGGTTTCTTCGTGAGATGCGACCAATGTTTTATTATTGACGCCGCAGTAAAAGCGATCGGAATTATAACCTAATGACATAAGACCGGATGCCTGTACCATTCCAAGTGTAGTCGATTTGCCTTCAGCTGTGTTTACAGTAACACCACCTCCAATCGAAAGACCTCCCGAAACCAAAAAGTTTTTAGCAATCACCCAGTTATAATAGTAAGCAGGAGCCAGGGCTATGTTAGCAAAATAAGAAACTACTCCATTTAGTTCCGGTACATCGCTGGCATCAATCTCTGTATAATAATAGGAAAGCATTGGCGCAAAAGAACCTGCACTTTTAAGTTGTTTAGCATTTTGAAAAGAGGTTGCTGCGTAAGAGAATTTTTTATTGAAAAAATAAGAAGTATTACCGCCTACTTTTAATGTTTTAAGATTCTGAAAATAAAGGCTGCCTTCAGGAGCTTTTAACGTTATTCCTTTTTGGGAATAATAGTCTACACGCTGCATCCATCTGCCGGGTAATGCGACAAATGAGAATGATTTCATTTTAGAACCTTTGTTATCTTTATTGTCTGCTAGAAATGCAGGTGCATATCCAAAGCTAAATGCAATAATATCATATTGAACACCAAGGTTTAAAGTGGTTTTTTGGTTAGGAAGAAACTCAATGTCTATTTTTTCTTCCGCATACTGTATATTAAAACTATTAGATGTATTAAGGGCAAACGTTTGAATGGTTATTTTGTCGTTATACTTTTTATGATACAAACGACTTATACTGTCAGTCTGCGCAAAGCAGCTGCCACCAAGTAATAAAGTTATTATGTATTTAATTACAGCCAATTTACAGGATTGGTTAACACTTTAATTAATTTTTCTTCTTCACTTCCTGCTTCAGGATGATGGTCATACACCCACTGTACATGTGGTGGTAAACTCATAAGAATGCTTTCCATTCTTCCGTTTGTTTTAAGCCCAAAAAGCGTGCCTTTATCGTGAACCAGGTTAAATTCTACGTAGCGGCCACGACGAATTTCCTGCCACGTTCTGTTTTCAGCAGTCCAGGGTATATCTTTTCGGCGTTCCACTATTGGCACATAGGCCTCAAGGAAACTATTACCTACTTCGGTCACAAAATTATACCATTGTTCCATCGTGAAATCATCGGTTGCTTTGCAATGGTCGAAAAACAATCCGCCTATACCACGGGCTTCATCACGGTGAGCATTCCAAAAGTATTCGTCACATTGTTTTTTAAACTTTGGATAAAACTTCGGGTTATGTTTATCGCATGCATTTTTACAGGTTTGATGGAAATGTTTGGCATCTTCTTCAAACAGGTAGTAAGGAGTAAGATCCTGCCCACCGCCAAACCAACTGTTTATTATATTACCTTCTTTATCATACATTTCAAAATACCTCCAGTTGGCGTGTACTGTTGGTACAAATGGGTTTGTAGGATGAAGTACAAGACTTAAACCACAAGCAAAAAAATCTACATCACCTACATTAAAATAAGTCTGCATGGCTTTTGGTAAAGCGCCATGTACAGCAGATATGTTTACGCCACCTTTTTCAAAAACATTGCCGTTTTCTATAACGCGGGTACGCCCGCCTCCACCTTCGGCGCGCTGCCAAATATCTTCACGAAATGTAGCGCTGCCATCTACTGCTTCCAGTTTAGACGTTATGGTGTCTTGTAATTGCTGTATGTATTGGTAAAATTTATTTTTCATTTTTGTAATCCGATTTTAACAGACCAAAGTATACTACATCTTCCATTATACCTTCTCCGTTTATAAATTCATCCCTTAAAATACCTTCTTTTCTAAAATTATGTTTTAATGCAATTTTTTGACTTGCCAGGTTAAAAGGTGAGGTACATATATATACCTTATTCATATTAATATCATTAAAACACACCGCAAGAGTATTGCCTACAGCTTTGGTGATAATGCCCCTTCCTTCAAAATTTTTGTCAACAAAATAAGCAAGTTCACATTTGGCCAGGGTCACATTTATATTTTTAATACAGGCAAAACCAATAAGCTCATTAGTATCAAGGTTACGCAAAAAGTAAAAGTGATTTTCTTTCTCATTTTCTTTTTCAATGAGCAGCGCCATAAATACAGCTGTTTTTTCGGGATCGGTACAGCTGGCAAGCGTAATTGGAAACGTTTTACTTATGTGTTCTCTATTTCTATTAACAAGGTTATAGTATTCGTCGGCAGTTATATCAGTAATACTGTCTGTTTTCCAGTTAATGGCTTGCATGATCATTTACTCAAAGCATTTATCTTATTAAAAATATCAAACGAAAACATCTTACTTTCCGTTTGAATAAAATTATATAAAGATACAGACTTCTCTTTAAAAGCTGGATTAGCTGCCAGCATATCGGCAAGGCGTTCCATATTTGCCCAGTCAAAATGCATTTTAGTTACATGTTCATTCAGCTCATTTCCCGTCATTGTTTTCAGACTTTCTACCGATAGTCCGAGCTGCATCAACAGCGATTCAATATCATTATTTAGCCAGCCGTCGGGAACAAAAACGAGTTCCGTTAGTTTGTTAAGGATATTGTTTATCCTTTCATTTTCTTCGTCTCGTAATCCTAAACTTAGCGGCATAATTTGAGTGTTTAGTTGTCAGTGATCAGTATTCAATGGGTAGTTCAACTACCATCACCAAAATTACGATTTATATTCTTTTACAGCTTCTATAAATGCTTTGGCGTGGTCTACCGGAATATTTGGTAAAATACCATGGCCAAGGTTTACGATGTAGTTGTCTTTTCCAAATTCATCGATCATTTGGTGTACCATTTTCTTAATTACAGGTATTGGCGATAATAATCTTGACGGATCGAAATTACCCTGAAGTGTTATTTTTCCACCTGATAGGTAACGTGCATTACGTGCAGAACATGTCCAGTCTACACCAAGTGCAGATGCCTTACTCTGAGCCATTTCGCCTAAGGCAAACCAACATCCTTTACCAAATACGATAACGTGGGTTTCGGGAGCCAATGCCTCAACAATTTGGTTCATATATTTCCATGAAAACTCCTGATAATCTACCGGAGAGAGCATACCGCCCCAACTGTCGAATATCTGTATGGCATTAACACCTGCTTTTACTTTTTCTTTAAGATATGCTATTGTAGTGTCGGTAATTTTTTGGAGCAATACATGTGCTGCTTCCGGCTGCGAAAAGCAAAAACCTTTTGCCGTATCAAAGCTTTTAGAGCCTTTTCCTTCTACTGCATAACAGAATATCGTCCATGGTGAACCTGCAAAACCGATTAATGGCACTTCGTCATTCAGCATTTCTTTGGTTAGCTTAATGGCATCCATTACATAACCCAGTGTTTCATGAATGTCTGGCACGCGTACTTTTTCAACATCCTGAATAGTACGGATAGGATTAGGTAAAAACGGACCTATGTTTTCTTTCATAAGCACTTCAATACCCATAGCCTGTGGTACAACTAATATGTCTGAGAACAGGATGGCAGCATCCGGCTTTACAATACGAATAGGCTGTACAGTGATTTCGGCAGCAAGCTCCGGAGTCTGGCAACGGGTAAAAAAATCGTATTTATCACGTAAAGCGATAAATTCCGGCAAATACCTTCCTGCCTGGCGCATCATCCACACTGGTGGTCTTTCTACTGTTTCGTTACGAAGTGCTTTTAAGAATAAGTCGTTTTTAATGCTCATGGTTATATGTTATAATGCGTTTTGTCATTTCGACGAAGGGGAAATCTCGTATGAGATTCTTCGACTCCGCTGTGCTGCGCTCAGAATGACAGTACTTGTTTCTAGATACTTTCTTTATAATAATTTATACACTGTATAATTACATTCTCCACTGTTTGTTTATTGGCAATCACAATATTTTTGGTAATGCCTTTAAGTGCTTCGGCAGTTGTGGTGCCTATGCAAAAACAGGTTTCGATTGTAATGGTGTTTTCTTTTAAATAACTTTCAATTCCCGATGGGCTATAAAACAGTACACCATCTATGCCCGAATTTATTTTGTGTGGCGTTAAGAGTGTTTTATAAGCCCTTATCTCGTCAAATACAATTCCGGCTTTAGCAAATGCATCCGGGAGCGTGTTTTTCCTCAGGTTTCCTGCAAAAAAGGCAAAGCTCTCATTGCTGTGATCTTTTGTTATAATTCCTGCCAAATCCGATGCATAATCAGTGCAGGCGATAACTTTAAACCCGGCCGTTTCAATAGCTTCTTTTGTTTTACTGCCTACGCAGAAAACAGGCTGGCTTTTATACTTATTGCTTTCTTCATTTTCAAGAAAACTCTTTACAGCATTTTGGCTTGTAAATAATAGATTTTGGCTTGTAGTGTTGAGGTTAAAGGTTGTGTATTCTATTCCAATAAAATCAGCTTCAAGAACCGAAAGCCCTGCGTTAAGCAGGTACTGCTTTTGGTTTGGGAGTAGCTTTTTTGTAGATAGTATACGGACAGTCTCCATATTATTTTTTCAAATGGGTCCTTATCTTTTCCATCAATTCTGTTCCTCCGTTTTGTAATACTTCATTGGCACAGTCGTTACCAAATCCGTTACTATCTTTATTGGCATCGATCACTTTTTCAAGGTGTATGCGCTCTTTGCCATCTATAGATAACAACACACCTTCAAAGCGAATTTTACCTTCAATAAAAGTAGCTAATGCACCTATAGGTGCGGTACAGCCTCCCTCAAGAGTTTTAAGAAACTGACGTTCGATGGTAGTACATTTTTCGCTTTCAGGATGGTTTAATTGCGCCAGGGCATCAAGACAAAACGTGTCGTTTTCCATGGCTACAACTACCATTGCGCCTTGTGCAGGTGCAGGTATCATCCAATCCAGTTCTATATGGTTTTCGGGAAGCAGGTTAATGCGCTCCAATCCGGCAGCGGCAAATACAGCTCCATCCCAGTCGTTATCTTTAAGTTTTTGTAAACGGGTATTTACATTACCGCGCAGGTCGGTTACGTTATGATTTGGGTAACGGTGCAGCCACTGTGCCTGTCGGCGAAGGCTTCCGGTAGCAATAGTTCCGGCATCATGTAAAAAGTCAAGGTTACCCTTGTGAACCAGTATATCGTTAACATTGGCACGTTCTAAAACAGCAGCCTGCACAATGCCTTTAGGCAGGGCAGTAGGTACATCTTTCATAGAATGCACCGCAATATCAACATCGCCTTTTATCATGGCAACATCCAGCGTTTTAGTAAAAATGCCTGTAATGCCTAGTTCGTATAACGGAACATCAAGGATAAGGTCACCTGTAGATTTTACGGCAACAATTTCGGTTTTGTATCCCAATGCGTTCAGTTTTTTCTCCACAGTGTGGGCCTGCCAAAGGGCAAGTTCGCTGTCGCGGGTACCTATTCGTATGGTTTTATTCATTTTGATGAAGCTTCGATCTGAAACACTTTCTCGATCCATTCGATGCTTTCATCTACCATGGTGTCGCGGTCTTTCAAATGATTAGCAAAATGGGTTGTAATTTTATGTATGATACGCTTGCTGATAATTTCGGCCTGCTCTTCATCAAAATTACTTATTTTTTTGCGTTGGAAGTTTAACTCAGTATCTTTTATGGAGTTCAGCTTTTCCTTTAATGCATTAATGGTAGGAGCAAATTTTCGGGCATTGGTCCATTCTGTAAACTCTTCCATTACTTCTTCAATAATAGCTTCGGCAGCAGGAATGTGTTTTTTTCTGTTTTCTAAAGTACTATCGGTAATTTTAGAAAGATCATCCAGGTGAACTACAGTAATACCTTCTATGCTCTTAACGTTATCGTGTACATTTTTAGGAATAGAAAGATCCAGTATAAGCAAAGGCTTATTGGTAACCAGTATATCCTTATCTATAGTAGGTAGTTGTGCCCCTGTAGCAACCACTAGCACATCGGCTTTAGGTATTTCCAGCGGAAGCACATCGTAGTCTTTCACTATAAGGTTAAATTTTCCGGCAACTTTTTCTGCTTTTTCACGTGTACGGTTTATAAGAGTAATGTGTTCATTTTTGGTGTGTTTTACCAAATTTTCGCAGGTATTACGACCTATTTTTCCGGTACCGAAAAGCAGTATGTTTTTATCCTGAATATCGGCAACATTGTTCATTATATATTGAACTGATGCAAAAGATACTGATGTTGCTCCGGAGCTAAGCTCTGTTTCGTTCTTTATTTTTTTGCTTGCCTGGATAACGCTGTTTACGAGTCTTTCTATAAAAGCATTGGCAAGGCCAAAGGCTTTAGATTCTATAAAACTATTTTTTATCTGGCTGATAATTTCGAAGTCGCCAAGTATTTGGCTGTCTAAACCGGTACCTACACGAAAAATATGATTTATGGCTTCGGTATTTTTATAAACAAAAGCGACACGCTGAAATTCTTCAACCGTGCCCTGGCTGTTATCACAAAGTAATTTAATAAGTTGAAAAGGGTGTTCTGCAAAACCATATATTTCGGTTCTATTGCAGGTAGACGTAACAATAAGGCTGCTTATGCCTTCATGTTTTGCCTGCTCCAGCAAACTTGTTTTGCCTTCATTACCTAAACTAAATTTCCCCCTAATCTCGGCATCGGCTTTCTTGTAACTTAATCCTACTGCATAAAAGTACAGATGCTTTGATATGTTGTTGTTCTCCATAGTGCTCACTTTCCTAAAAGTTCTACAAAAGTAGTTGCAACACCTTTTAAAAAGTAACGCTCAAAGTCCTTTTTGTGTCGCTGTCGGATATTTTGGCACGAAAACGCTTTTTTATGGCTAAATAACCTATTTTTGCAATGAAATCAACACATTGCAAAAATTTAGTTTAGAATAATTCTAAATAAAGAGATGCTTTAATTTTGTAATGTTAGTAAAAAAAATACCGCTATGGGTGCTAACGAAGAAATAAAAATAGAGGATGATTTTATCGTATTACGTTTTCAGAACGACAGCGATGAAACCTCTCATTTTGAACGGGAAGTTGATGTAGACCTTATACAGTTTCACTTTGGTATAAAGGGTAGAGCCAAGTTTATATTCAATCAGGGTCGTTATGCACTTGACCTTAGGGAAGAGGTATCACTGTTTTTGTACAATCCACAAAAAGAGCTGCCTGTACATTTAGAAATTGCGCCGCATAGCTGGGTAATTTCGGTACTTATATCTATAAAAAGATTTCACGGATTTTTTTCAGAACAGGCCGATCATATACCATTCTTAAGTGAAACCAACCTCGACAAAAAATATTATAAAGACGAAAAAATAAATCCTTCAATGGCTGTGGTATTAAGCCAGTTGTTCCATTTTAACCTGCATCAGTCCATTAAAAACCTATATTTTAAAGGAAAGATATATGAACTGCTGAGTCTTTATTTTAACAGGGCGGAAGATACCAATACAGAATCATGTCCTTTCCTTGTAGATGAAGACAACGTAATAAAAATACGTAAGGCTAAAGATATTGTTATTGCTAATATGGCCGAACCACCAGGACTGCAGGAACTGGCCGATCAGGTAGGAATAAATCTTAAAAAGCTAAAAATGGGCTTCCGCCAGATATATGGCGATAGTGTATACAGCTTCCTTTTTGATTATAAAATGGATTATGCCCGTAAGCTGCTCGACAGTGGATCGTACAATGTAAATGAAGTGGGACTTAAAATAGGTTACAGTACCTCAAGCCACTTTATTGCTGCCTTTAAGAAAAAATTTGGTACTACACCGAAGAAATACCTGATGAGTATTAATGAGAAGGTTTAAGTAATAAAAAAGAAAGAAATAAAATAAAAACCACTTGTCGCACGGTTTTTGAGAACTAACGACATGTTGGAAATAAAACAAAAATAAATTTTTGATATACAGATGAAAGGAGTACTGCTAGTAAACCTGGGGTCACCAAACAGCCCGGAACCAAAAGATGTGAAACCGTACCTTGATGAGTTTTTAATGGATAAGTATGTTATAGATGTACCTTATTTATTAAGAGCGCTTTTAGTTCGTGGTATTATACTGCGTAAAAGACCGGAAGCATCGGCGGAAGCCTATAAAAAAATATGGTGGGAAGAAGGATCTCCCCTTATTGTGCTTTCTGAAAGAATGCACAAAAAAGTACAGAAAAAAACAGAAGTGCCTGTTTCTTTAGCTATGCGTTATGGTAAACCATCCATAGAAACGGGGCTTCAGGAATTGGCTGATCAGGGTGTTACAGAAGTATTGCTTTTTCCGTTGTACCCTCAATATGCTATGGCTTCTACGTTAACGATATTAGTGCTTGCAGAAGAAATAAGAAAGAAGAAATTTCCACAAATGACCTTTACCGATGTACCTGCGTTTTATGATAAATCGGATTACATTACGGCATTGGCCAATTCTATAAAAAGTTCGCTTCAGGGCTTTGATTATGATCATCTTTTATTCTCCTACCATGGTATACCGGAGCGTCATATAAGAAAAACAGATGTTACAAAATCACATTGTAAGATAGATGGCAATTGTTGTGCAACACCGTCGGCAGCACATAAATTTTGCTACCGCCACCAATGTTATGAAACAACACGACTTGTTATAGAGCAACTTGGTATCCCAAAGGAAAAATACTCCCTTACTTTCCAGTCGCGTTTGGCGGGTGATAAATGGTTGGAGCCATATACCGATGTAGAGATTAATAAAATGCCTGCTAAAGGCATTAAAAAACTTGCCGTGGTTACTCCAGCTTTTGTGGCCGATTGTCTTGAAACCCTTGAGGAGATTGCTATGCGCGCTAAAGAAGAATTTGAAGAGCATGGCGGTGAAAAATTCCTTGCGGTACCATGCCTTAATGATAGTGAAGAGTGGACAGGCGTTGCAGCCAATTGGATTAACGAATGGGCACATGCTGAAACACCCGTAGTTTAATGACGGTATCATCTAAGGATTTAGCGAAGAAAGATATTAAAGGACTGCTCATAAAGCAGTCTGTGCCGGCATCTGTGGGTATTTTGTTTCTTACGGTTAACATTCTTATCGATACTATTTTTGTAGGCCGATGGATAGGTTCGCTGGCTATTGCTGCACTATCTGTTGTTATGCCTATTACCTTTTTTATATCGTCACTGGGTATGGCCATTGGTACAGGAGGAGGCTCGGTACTATCGCGCGCATTGGGTGCAGGCAACAAAGAAAAAGCGCTGTTTACTTTTGCCCACCAGATCATGATGACCTTTGGGTTATCGTCCATAGTTGTACTATTCGGACTCTTTTTTGGAGATGAGATATTATACATTTTTGGCGCTAATGGTGCTATTATGGCACCAGCAAAAGAGTTCTTTCTGCCTATACTGCTTGCAGTGCCTTTTCAGGCCTTGTGTATGATGGGAACCAGTGTTATCAGGGCAGAAGATAAGTCCAAACATGCTATGGCAGCCATGATACTATCGGCAGTAACTAACATAGTGCTAGACATCCTTTTTATAAAAATATTTGGATGGGGAATACACGGAGCTGCATTGGCTACGGCATCATCCTTCTTTTTATGTTTTGTATACATAGTATGGTTTTTTATCTATAAAAGTGAATTGCGTTTACAATGGCATCACTTTACGTTTCACAAAAAAATAGCAGGAGAGATCACCTCACTTAGCTTTGTTACTTTTGCACGTCAGGGTGTTATAAGTGTACTGGCTATAATCCTGAATCATACTCTATATACACAGGGAGGTGAAAACGCAGTTACCGTTTACGGAATTATTAGCCGTATGCTTATGTTTGCCTTATTCCCTGTATTAGGTATTACCCAGGGATTCTTACCCATTGCAGGATATAATTATGGAGCAAATAATTTTGATAGGGTAAGAGCATCGGTATCATTAGCAATAAAATATGCTGGAGCACTGGCCATTTTTATTTTTGTGATCATCTTGTTTTTTGCAAAGCCCATAACAGCAGTTTTTACTACCGATCCTGCTATTATAAGAGATACACCAGAGGCGCTACGATGGGTATTTGCTGCATCGCCTATTATAGCGGTGCAACTTATAGGTGCAGCTTATTTTCAGGCAGCGGGCAAGGCTACAAAGGCATTGTTGCTAACGCTATCTAAGCAGGGATTTTTCCTGATACCGTTGATTTTAATTTTACCGCAATTTTATGGTATTTTTGGCGTGTGGGTTGCTTTCCCTATTGCCGATGTACTTTCTACCATTGTAACCGGAATATTTTTAAAGAAGGAAATGGCATCCCATTCTAACGAAGACGAAGAATAATGGAATATTATAACTACATAAAATCACTACACCTCATTTTTGTAATTACCTGGTTTGCCGGGTTATTTTATATTGTAAGGTTGTTTGTATACCATATAGAGGCAAACGATAAACCTTCGCCCGAAAAAGAAATACTTATTAAGCAGTACAAACTTATGTCGTACAGGCTGTGGTATATTATTACCTGGCCGTCGGCGGTTTTGGCGAGCATTTTTGCCATTACATTGCTATTTATCATGCCGGAGTGGTTAAGCCAGCCCTGGATGCATGTAAAACTGGGGTTTGTATTTTTGTTGTTTCTATATCATTTAAAATGTCACCAGATATTTAAGCAATTGCAAAATGATGAGGTAAAACATACCACCGGATTTATGAGGTTATGGAATGAGGGTGCTACCCTTATTTTGTTTGCCGTAGTATTTTTGGTAATTTTAAAGAATGCTGTTAACTGGATTTATGGGGTTATTGGCATTATTGCATTTAGCGTATTGCTAATGCTGGGCTATAAATTTTACAAACGCATACGCGAGAAAAACCAATCCTAAAGAATGAAGGAAAAGTTTAAGATAAAGAGGTGGTCATTAAGGGTAAGGATATTTCTATCGATGATATTCATTACGCTTGTTGCCTCGTGTCTTATTGCGGGTGTAAGCATTTACCAGTTTAGGAAAGAAGCAAAAGACTATCACCACGATCGTTTGGAGCGCAAGGAGAACTCTATTAAAGAGCACATCAATTACATACTTGCTAATACTACATATCCGCTTACTACCGAAAATCTTCCGCTTATTTTTCGTGAAAGAATCCATGAACTGGCAAACATTCACGGAATGGAAATAAACATTTACGACCTGAATGGGCATTTGCTAAAATCGTCAAAAGCCGCCTTTTCTGTAGATACCATTAATAATACCATCCCGAAATCGATACTTCGCGTTATTCGTTCTACTGCCGAAAAAAGGTATGTAGACCTTAAGTCGAATGAAGGTAAAAGATTCCGTTCTGCCTATAGCTATATTAAGGATACCAAATTTAAGCCATTGGGTATACTTAATCTTCCCTATATAGAAGATGACGGGTATTATGAAAAAGAGCTTAATAACTTCCTTATCCGCTTTTTTCAGGTATATTCTTTCATGCTTCTTATCTCTATCATTATAGCCTATTTCCTTTCGAGTTATATTACAAAGTCGATTAAGGAAGTCAGCGATAGGATAAAAGAAACCCGACTGAGCGCCGACAATGCTGTGAACGAAAAAATAGATATGGGTGATACCCCGCAGGAAATAAGCCTGCTGGTAGATGCCTATAACAACCTGGTAGATGACCTTGATGAAAGTGCTGCAAAATTGGCGCAGAGTGAACGGGAGCAGGCTTGGCGTGAAATGGCCAAGCAGGTGGCACACGAAATTAAAAACCCGCTTACGCCAATGCGTTTAACGGTGCAAAGCTTTCAGAGAAAGTTCGACCCACAGCAACCGGATATCCGTCAGAAACTAGATGAATACTCCAAAACGCTTATCCAGCAGATAGACACGATGAGTTCGGTAGCATCGGCATTTTCCAGTTTTGCCTCGATGCCCGCACAGCAAAATGAAACGCTTAATGTGGTTAAGATCGTACAGCTTGCATTGGAAATATTTAATGAAAATTACATTACTTATATAGCCGATGAACCTCAGATCATTACCCGCATGGACAGGACTCAGCTTATAAGGATAATTACCAATCTTGTTAAGAATGCTACACAGGCCATACCGGAAACTGAGGCTAACCCACTTGTTGAGGTTAGAGTTTTTCGTGAAGGAGATACTGCAAAAATTTCGGTTAAAGACAATGGTAAGGGTATTACTATTGAAAACAAACGCCGTATTTTTGAGCCTAAATTTACAACCAAGACCAGTGGAATGGGGCTCGGGCTTGGGATCATAAAAAACATTGTAGAAAATTATAATGGTACTATTACTTTTGAAAGTGAACCGGGTATAGGTACCGAATTTTTAGTAACATTGCCTATAATAAGCCCAACAGAATTTAATGAAGAAACGAGCAAACTGATATAACACAATACTCAAATGAATTACGAAAACATACTTACAGAACAGGAAAATGGTCTTGCCATTGTTACCATTAACAGGCCAATAAAATTAAACGCGCTTAACAGAGCTACAATACAAGAACTTCATGAAGCATTTAAAGCATTGGATGCTGATAAAAGCGTACAGGTTATTATCGTTACCGGTAGTGGCGAAAAGGCTTTTGTAGCTGGTGCTGATATTGCAGAATTTGCCGATTTTAATGTTAACGAAGGCGAAAAACTTGCAGCATTAGGTCAGGAATTATTGTTTGATCTTGTACAAAATCTTTCTACTCCGGTTATTGCTGCCGTTAACGGTTTTGCATTAGGTGGTGGTTTAGAATTGGCTATGGCGGCTCACTTTAGGATAGCGTCGGACAATGCTAAAATGGGTCTTCCGGAAGTTTCTCTTGGTGTTATCCCGGGTTACGGAGGCACACAACGTTTACCACAACTTGTGGGTAAAGGACGTGCTATGGAAATGATAATGACTGCAGGTATGGCAAATGCCGAAGAAGCTAAGGCTTACGGATTGGTAAACCATGTAGTGCCACAGGCAGAACTGCTTGATTTTTGCAAAGGCATTGCTGCGAAAATAATGAAAAATTCTCCTGTAGCTATTGCTAAAGCGATTAAGGCTATTAACGCTAATTATGAAGATGGTGTAAATGGGTATAAAGTTGAGGTAGCTGCTTTTGGAGAATCTTTCGGAACTGAAGATTTTAAAGAAGGAACTACTGCTTTCCTTGAAAAAAGAAAAGCTATTTTCCCTGGGAAATAATTAAATTTATAAAACAATAAAAGGAGGCCATTAGCCTCCTTTTATTGTTTTATAGAATATACGGGATGTCTATTTTTTATCTCTTTCTTTTAGTACATAGTCTTTTATTGGCATATCATCAATAATAACGTTTTTAAGAACAGCATTACCATCTTTAACAGCTACAAGTGCATAAGTGGGTTTTGTATTGATACTATCTCGGTTAAAATCCCTGTAAGCAACTTCGGCATCATAGGCTTTACCCTCTTCCATATAAAAACGATCGAAAGGAATATTGATGTGCAAATCCTGACCATAGTAGTAGCCTACTGTTGTAGTTATATAATCGGTATTATCTTTAGGTTTTTCACGGGATACATCGCCTATTTTAGCAAAACCCAGACTGTCTTTGGCCAGCGATACAAAAATAGGTTCATTTCTCAACCAGGTAGTATCCTTGGTCTGCACGCTTGTAATATCAAGATCAAAACTTAGCGTAATGTATTTACCTCTAAAAGGATCGGAAGGATCTATGGGAGCAGTTCTAAATTTATATTCAACTCCGTTCCTTTCGGTCGATTCACTGTCATATATCATCTTTAAAGGTGCTGATATTTGCAGTAATGCAGTAATAGCAAATGCTATGATTAAATATTTAGTTTTCATGAGATGCGCTGTTAACAGGATTGTTTTTTTTCTTTTTGATGAGAATGTAATTGGTTGCAAAAAAGCCAACGCCTACCGCAACAAACAGGAGTCCTTTTATAACAAAAGACCCACTGGTATCAAAAAATCGACAGATGATGAGAGTGGAAATCATAATCATCCCAAAATTAAGCACCTTAAAATCGACTTTATTAATTCCTTCTCTAATACAGCCTACACCCAAAGCCAGAGTTAATACATTTACAAGTATAACCGGGATAAAATTATCAATCATTCCTATAAGATAAATAACCGGGAAAATAATGGTAACAGCCTGAAAAGGATTAATGCCATACTTGCCTTTTCTGGTATTGTAGGCTACACATAATCCTAAAATAGTTAGTATAACCCATGCGATTATTACAGGTGTAGTAGATTCGCGGTATGCCAGTTCACTCCAAAACCATCTGAAAGAAGTAGTTAATAGTAGTGCAACTATGGTAATAAGACCCAGGCATAAGTAACCATTACGTCTTGTTTTTCTTTCCCTGAAATATGGAAGCATACCGATGTTATACAACAAGCAAGCAAAGGCAATATATATAAATATGGCAAATTCCCATTCGTTACCGCTCTTAAGAAAAGCACCTAATGAAATAATACCACTTAAAGGTAATAGCCAGTTGAATAGAGACACAGCATTACTTTCGGGAGTTTCTTTAATTTGTTTTAAGTAGAAAGGAAGCAATGCGGCTATAAAGAATATATAAGGCCATGGTCGTGCCGGATTAAAGTAACCGGCTTCAACAGCATAGTAAGTCGCAAATATAATTTGCAGGAATGCAAGAGTATTAGATCTTAAAATATAAACAAGAGGCATGGCTAGTAGTATCCATGTAAACAGAAAACTACTTGTATCGCCTGGAATATTATAGATCTGTGCTACTAATGCTATAGATGATCCAATAGAAAAAAACAAGAGTGTCCCTGATGCATCTTTCCATAGGTTACTTTTTTCTTTCAGGATAGTATACGCTGTTAATCCCTGAAAAGCAATTAATGGTAATATGGCAAGACAGGTTTTTGTGAATTTTGAGAAATCATCCCAGTTATGGGCAAATATCAATATTATACCTAATCCTACCAATATAGCACCCAGTGAGCCAAATATGGTAAGGAGTGCATTACCCTGAGGTTCTTTTTGTAAGGCGTAATAGTTCTCAATGTCTTTAGCCGTACTGGCTGTTATGACATTATTGGCCACAAGTTCCGGCAATTCTTTTATGATTGACCCCATAGTTTGGAAATTTATTTAAAAGTAAGAAAATAATACCTACATAAGCCAAAACAAATGCCAGCATAAAAGGATGCATGATATTGACGCTAAAAAGATGGAGGTTGTTTTATAATAATTTGCTTTTAGTGACACTATAAAAGTAGTGGAAGATATACTCAACATAATTATAGAGATAACCAAAAGCCAAAAAGGATTTCTAAGTACAGGTGAAAAATATTGCCAATAAGTATTATGGCACTTCTCGAAAGTTTCATGCTCATCTATAATAGTAAACCAAAAATAAGTGTTGGCCACTATAATAGCTAATAACAATACTGCAATTGTATATAAGATCCCTCGGTACTTTGTATGCATAATGGAAGAATAACTATTTCTCACTATCCCATTCGGCATAAAATTGTGATAGAAAGTTTACCATATACTCATGGCGGCCTTCGGCTATAGTCTTCCCCGTTTTGGTATTCATCCTGTCTTTTAATAGTAGCAACTTCTCATAAAAATGATTAATCGTAGGAGCTGTACTTGCTTTGTACTCTTCTTTAGTCATGTTGAGGTTTGGAGAAATTGCAGGGTTGTGGAGTGACCTGTTTTTAAAGCCGCCGTAGTTAAAAGCACGAGCTATACCAATGGCTCCTAAAGCATCCAGTCTGTCGGCATCCTGAACAATATCCAGTTCAATAGAGGTAAATTTCTTTTCGTTATTGCCTCCTTTAAACGATATGTTTTCTATAATATTTACCACATGGATAATAACCTCTTCGGGTACATTTTCCTGTTCCAGGAATTTCCATGCTATTGCAGGTCCTATGGTTTCATCGCCTCCATGAAATTTGCTATCGGCAATATCATGTAGTAACGCACCCAGCTGTACAATAAGTAAATTACAATCTTCGCCTTTGGCAATATGCAATGCATTGTTATATACGCGTTCTATGTGAAACCAGTCGTGACCGCCTTCGGCGTTTTCAAGCTGGCGTTTTACAAAGGCTTTAGTGTTGTCTATAAGATTGTTCATGGTTAGGGATAATTGGGGCGCAAAGATGCAAATAATGATAAAAAAGTGCGAGAATTTTGGCTATAATTTATGCTGAAGGATAAATATAAAAAAGCCGCTTTTTTAAGCGGCTTTAAATTCGTTATTTAATAAGTGCAGGTTGCACCCATTTAAATATATGTGATTCTTGTGGAATTACTAATCGTTCAGATATTCTTGCCATCCTTGCAGGTAGCTTCATAAGGAAATCCCTTGCTTTTTCGGCTTCGGCGTTTAATCCTTCAATTTTATCGATCTGCCATTTGTCAATAAGCTTTTGTAGTATTTCAACATAATCCTGAGCGGTATACACACCTATACGCTGTGCAGAGTCAGAGAACTGTTCAAATGCTTCACCTATTTTTTGCCCGGATTCTCTAAGGAAATGAGCAGGCATAACAATTTTTTGTTTCATCATATACTGGAACGCAAGCATCATTTCGTTTGGATCTACCTGAAAAATACGGTTTACAAACTCGCTGTATGCATGGTGGTGACGCATTTCGTCGCCAGCAATAAGCCTACACATTTTAGATAGCTTATTGTCTCCATATTTTTTAGCCATTTGCGACACACGGTTGTGCGATACATAAGTAGCTAATTCCTGAAAACTTGTGTATACAAAATTTTTGTATGGATCGCGGTCTGTACCAATGTCAAAACCGTCGTTTATTAAATGTTGGGTAGTTATTTCTACTTCGCGCATGTTTACACGGCCCGATAAGTAAAGGTATTTATTAAGAAGGTCACCATGACGGTTTTCTTCCCCTGTCCAGTTACGAACCCATTTAGACCATCCGTTTCCACCATTGTCTACCTGGTTTACGCCTTCTACATCCATTAACCAGGATTCATATGTAGGCAAAGCCTCTTCAGTAATGGTATCACCTACCAATACTACCCAAAAATCGTATGGAAGATCTTTTGCAATTTCACGTAGCTCTCTTACCTCTTCATAAAAATTTTCATTTTGAGAGTCGGGCAGCAAATCACTTGGCTGCCATATCTTTTCTACCGGGATAAGATACTCATCAACAAAAGCGTCGATATTCTTTTCCAGGAACTGCATCACTTCCAGCCTGATGTTCTTTGTAGACATAATTTCTAATTTTTTATTCCTTGTATTACTGCATTCTCTGTTCTCTTCATTACTTCTTCAAAAGGAATATTCTTAATAGCAAAAGGTTCCTGTATTGTAAAAGTTAAACGGTTGCACAAACCTAACGGAAATTGGCCAAAGCGTACGGTTTTCCACGAATTATTTATACTTATAGGTACAATGTATGCCGATGGCGCGTACTTGCAAAGTATTTTAAGTCCGTTTTCAGAAAATTTCTTTGGAACACCTGTTTTGCTTCGGGTGCCTTCGGGAAATATAACTGCCGATCGGTTGTGTTTCTCGATATACTCGGCCATTTGCTTGATGGCAGGTAGTGCTTGTTTAGGATCTTTCCGATCTATTAAAACGGAACCTCCATGCCTTAAATTGTACGAAACACTCGGAATACCTTTACCTAACTCCTTTTTACTTATGAATTTAGGGTGAAACTTCCTCATGAACCATATAATAGGCGGAATGTCGTTCATACTCTGGTGGTTAGCCACTATAATTAGCGGAACACCCTCAGGAACCATATTCCTGTTAGTAAACTCAAAAGTCGTGCCTAAAAGAAGCGAAGTCCTTATAAGGCATGCATTTAAAAGGTCTACACTCTTTTTATGTGCCTGATAACCAAATAGATTAAAGCACACCCATTGCACCGGATGAAAAATAAGCAGGAACAACAGAAAAACCAGATAATAAATTATAGATAGGGGATAGGATAATATCTTTTCCATGTATCGTTTAAAAATTCGCGTAAAAGTAGTGCCTTTTTAGTTAAAAATAAAAAGATTTAGTATGCCTGCATAGTACCCTAAAAAACAAAACCACGCTTTTGGCGTGGTTTTAAAAAGATAAGCTGCTTATTAACAAAATTCCTGATAAGCATCTTTAAGGTTTTCAGCAATTAGTTCTGCCGGGCGACCTTCAATATGATGACGCTCTAACATATGTACTAATTCTCCGTTTTTAAACAGCGCAACACTTGGAGATGATGGAGGAAAAGGGAACATAAAGCCCCTTGCTTCGTCAACTGCTTCTTTGTCTACACCTGCAAAAACAGTTATAAGGTTATTAGGTGTTTTATCACCGGCAAGGCTCATTTTTACACCTGGTCTTGCATTTCTAGCTGCACAGCCACACACAGAGTTCACTACTACTAGTGTAGTTCCTTCTTGCGACATTGCTTCCTTAACTGCGTCGGCTGTATATAAGTCTTTAAAACCTGCTTCTGAAAGCTCAGCACGCATTGGTTTTACTAATTCTTCTGGATACATAATACTATTCTTTAAAAAGTTAATTTAAAATAGGCTGTAAAGATACGCATTTTTTACCCAACAGCATAACAGCAAGCATTTTTGTTACAGATTTGTAAATCTGAATATTAGCAGACTTTATTAGTATGATAGTTTTATTTTTTAGTCTTGTCTAAAAATATTTTTAATTCAAATGTATATTTAACTATATTTGCTTATTAATTAGCGTTTAATGACTTACTCCGAAGAAAACTATTTAAAAGTTATATATCATTTATCTCTTAATGCCAATAAAGGTGTTACAACAAATTCTATTGCTAATGTAATGGAGAGTAAACCATCGTCTGTAACAGATATGGTTCAGAAACTGGCAGAGAAAGAACTTGTTATCTATAAAAAATATCAGGGTGTTGAACTAACTAAAGAAGGGAAGTTCATGGCACTGATGATTGTAAGGAAACATCGCCTATGGGAAGTGTTTTTGGTTGATAAGCTCGATTTTTCCTGGGATGAAGTACACGATGTAGCCGAACAATTAGAGCATATAAAATCGGAAAAATTGACTAATAAGCTCGATGAGTTTTTAGGATTTCCTACCGAAGACCCGCATGGTGACCCAATACCGGACAGAGAAGGTAAAATTGCCAAGATAGAAAAACAATTGCTTTCTGAAATTCCGGCAGGACGTATGGCAATGTGTGTTGGGGTTAAAGACAGCTCTTCTACATTCTTGCAATATCTGGATAAACAACAAATTGCCCTTGGGTCAACCCTTGAGGTGATTTCTAAAGAAGATTTTGATCTTTCGCTCACGCTTCGAGTTGATGATAAAGAAGTAACGGTTTCTAATAAAATTGCCGGCAACCTGTTTGTAAAACTCATCTAATGGATCATAAAAGCAGCAACTCATTGGAGGAAGTGCACGAGTCGGTAACGATCATACAAAACACTTCTGTCTGGAAAAAAGTATTGGCCTTTTTTGGCCCTGCTTATATGATTAGTGTGGGCTATATGGATCCTGGTAACTGGGCAACAGATATTGCCGGAGGTAGCCAGTTTGGGTATCAGTTGCTATGGGTGTTGTTAATGTCGAACATTATGGCACTTTTACTGCAAAGTCTTAGTGCCCGTTTGGGTATTGTTAGCCGTCGTGACCTTGCACAAGCATCACGAGAAACTTATTCTAAAAAAATTAATTACTTTTTATATGGCCTGGCAGAAATTGCCATTGCTGCCTGCGACCTTGCCGAAGTGTTGGGTATGGCAATAGGTTTGCAACTTTTGTTTGATATTCCGCTGCTTTGGGGTGTAAGCATAACCATGCTGGATACTTTTTTATTACTATTCCTTTTAAATAAAGGAATTAAGAAGATGGAAGCATTTATTATTGCACTTATTGCCATAATAGGGCTTTCTTTCCTTGCCGAGATGTTTTTTGCCAAACCGGATATGGTACAGGTAGCTGCAGGATTAATACCGTCTATTCCTAACAGTGCTGCTTTATATATTGCTATAGGTATTATTGGTGCAACGGTTATGCCGCATAATCTTTACCTGCACTCTTCGTTAGTACAAACTCGAAAGTTCGAAAGAACATTTAAAGGGATAAAGCAGGCTATTCGTTATAATTTTGTCGATTCGTTCATTGCACTTAACCTTGCGTTTTTTGTAAATGCTGCGATACTTATATTGGCAGCAGCCACTTTCTTTGATAACGGACTTCATGAAATTGCCGATATTCAGGATGCACATAAAATGCTGGAGCCATTATTGGGAACAAGTTGGGCATCGGTACTGTTTGCGTTGGCACTTATTGCCGCCGGGCAAAGTTCTACCATTACAGGAACACTTGCCGGACAAATTGTGATGGAGGGTTATCTTAACCTGAGGATACAGCCTTGGGTACGTCGTATCGTTACCCGTTTGATAGCCATACTTCCGGCGTTTTTAACCATATTGTACTTTGGAGAAGAATCTACAGGTAAATTGCTATTGTTTAGTCAGGTAGTGTTAAGCCTTCAGTTGGGATTTGCTATAGTGCCGCTTATCCACTTTGTGAGCGATAAACGAAAAATGGGCGAATTTGCCATTGGTAAATTTACTAAAACCGCCTCGTGGGTTATTGCCCTGGTTATCGTTTCGCTTAATGCAAAACTGGTATACGATGAAATTACTACATGGATTGCCGAAGCAGAAAACCCTGTTTACATATGGGTATTTGTAGTACCTGTTGCTATTGCCGCTTTAGCATTGCTTTTATATATTATCGCAGAACCGTTTATTAAAAAGAGTAAACGATCTGCTAAGCTGGTGCCACATATTAATGAGGTAATAGTAAATGAACGCCCGGGAACATTAGTGTACAAAAATATTGCTATTGCATTGGATTTCTCAACTACAGACAGTAAATCGATTTCGAGTGCATTGCAAATGGGTGGTAAGGAGGCTCATTATACTTTAATACATATTGTAGAAACCGTAGGTGCTATGGTGTATGGCGATCAGGCAAATGATTTTGAAACTAGTAGCGATAAAGACTATCTGGACAAATATAAACAAGCGCTGGAAGAGAAAGGATATACTGTTTCTACACGTCTTAACTTTGGAAGTCCTAAAAAACAAATACCATTAATTATTAATGAAACGGGCAATTTTGATATATTGATTTTAGGAGCTCACGGACATAGCTGGTTTAAGGATATAGTTTTGGGAACAACCGTAAATGCTGTACGACACAAAATAAAAATTCCTTTACTTATTATTACAGCGAAGTAATTTTACAGCTTGCTTTTATGAATTGTCATTTCGAGCGAAACGTAATGGAGTCGAGAAATCTCAAAGGCTTAATTGAAAGAGATTTGCTTTGCCAGTAGGCTTTTAGCCTCGAGTCTCCTAACGTCGAAATGACAGAATGTGATGAAAATTACGTTTAAGAGTTTTTTAGATTGGTTCTATATTTACTTAATGGCATCCACAATCGGTACCGCCACAATCTCCGGATTTTTTCTTCTTCTTAAAGAAAAACTTTTTCAGCAGGAAAACTGCAGCACCTGCCACGAGTATGTATACTATAATTTCCTGAATGTCCATAAGCTTACTTTAATAGTTGATAAGTAATAAGTGAAACCACATAGGCAAAACCACTCATGCCAAAAAGCTGTATTAGCGGCCATTTCCAGGAGTTGGTTTCTTTCTTGGTAATTGCCAGTGTACTAATGCACTGCATTGCAAAAGCATAAAATAGCAATAATGATACCCCGGTTGCAAAATTAAATATTTTTTTCCCGGTTATAGGATCTACTTCGGCATTCATACGTTGTTTTATTGTGGCTTCGTCTTCTCCACTGCTTCCTATGTTGTAAATGGTGGCTAGTGTGCCAACAAATACCTCACGTGCCGCAAATGAGCCTACAATAGCAATACCAATCTTCCAGTCATAACCCAATGGCTTAATAACTGGCTCGATAGATTTACCCACAATACCTATATAAGAATTCTCTAATTGGTAGGATGCAATTTTATCATTGAGTTCATTCTCTGGCAACGATTTATTTTCCGGCAGATTGGATACAATAGTTTCGGCTTTGCTAAATTCATCACCCGGGCCATGCGAACCCATAAACCAAATAAGGATAGATAGTGCAAGGATAATTTTACCTGCACCATATACAAATGCTTTTGTTTTTTCCAAAACGTTAAGCGCTACGTTTTTAAACAATGGCAACTTGTAGTTAGGCATTTCGGCCACAAAAAAGCTCTTGTGTTTTACCTGAAGTATCATATTAAGGATCCATGCTGATAGTATGGCGCTACCAAATCCTAAAAGATAAAGTAACATTAATACCAATCCTTGTTGGTTAAAAATACCAAATATCATTTTTTCGGGAATAATAAGCGATATAAGTATGGTATATACAGGTAGTCTTGCAGAACAGGTAGTAAACGGAGTTACCAATATTGTAATAAGGCGTTCGCGCCAGTTCTCTATATTACGTGCTGCCATAATAGCCGGGATGGCACAAGCGGTACCCGATATTAATGGCACAACGCTTTTTCCGCTAAGGCCAAAACGTTTCATTATTTTGTCCATTAAAAAAACTACACGGCTCATATAGCCACTTTCTTCCAATACAGATATGAATAGGAAAAGGAAAGCAATTTGAGGAATAAATATTACTACACCACCTATGCCTGGAATTACCCCTTGGGCAATAAGATCGGTAAGTTTTCCGGGTTGCATATTTTCCTGAACGTAAGCAGCTAATGATGCAAAACTTTCATCTATAAAATCCATTGGTACGCTCGACCAAGAGAATATCGATTGGAAAATAAGCAACAAAACTCCAAAAAAGATAACATAGCCAAATATCTTATGAGTAAGCACTCTGTCGAGTTTTGCTCTAAGGTCTTTTGCTTTGGTTGTATCTATAGTTTGTCCTGTTTTAAGAACATCGTTTATAAACTGGTAACGTTTTATGGTTTCTTTTTGCTGTAGCCTTTTTAACTCTGGTTTTGATTTTGCAAAAGAACTGTTATGGAGTTCATTACGTTCCAGCTGTCCAAAATTTACATCTTGAGTAATTACCAGCCACAGTTTGTATAATTGTTGGGTAGGGAATACGTTGCGAAGTCCGTTAAAATATTCCGGGTCGATACTGGATGCATTAAGGGAAGGTTCTGTTGAAAGACTGTGGTAATTTACGATAAGTCCTTTAAGGGTATCTATACCTGTGCCTTTACGTGAGCTTACAAGTGCTATGCGGGTTTTAAGCTGTTGTTCAAGATAAGGAATGTCTAACGATATACCTTTTCGCACCATAGTGTCGGACATATTTACGACTAATATGGTTGGTATTTCCAGGTCTTTTATCTGGGTAAAAAGCAGCAGGTTACGTTTAAGATTTTCAACATCGGTAACAACTACAGCAACATCCGGATAATCTTTATCGTTTTTGTTAAGTAGTAATTCTATAACTACATTTTCGTCTATAGAACTTGCATTAAGGCTATAAGTTCCTGGTAAGTCGAGTATAGTGCCTTTTATGCCATTGGGTAGCTTGCAGGCTCCGGTTTTACGTTCTACGGTTATGCCGGGATAATTACCCACTTGTTGGTTAAGTCCTGTAAGATGATTAAAAACAGATGTTTTTCCGGTATTTGGATTGCCTATTAACGCAATCTTTATATTTTGAGCTGCCATTACAATACGTCGGTTAAAATTTCAACATCAATTTCGGTCGCGGTTTCAAGTCTAATGGCTACGTGACTGTCATTAACATTAATATAAATAGGATCGCCCAGTGGGGCTATTTGCAAAAGTTCCACAACATTGCCGGGTAGGCATCCCATTTCAAGTAACTTTAACGGAATGGCATCTATATTTAAATCGGTTATAACGGCTTTTTGACCTTTTTTAAGGCTTGCAAGTGTAGTTCTCAAAGTCTATTTAGAATGATTTTAGATTGCGAAAGTACAAATTAATATCTAAACTACCCTACTTTTCATTGGCAGAAAGCCATTTAATGTCTTCTAAAAGTTGTTTTACATTCTTTTCGCCTTCAATATCTTTATCCAGGTTTGTACCGTTATAAAAACCTCTTATTCTGCCTTTTCCATCTACCAAAATAAAGTTTTCGGTATGTACCATGTCATACAGTTCTTTAGAATCAGTAGTTTTTACGGCTAAATACGATTTTCGGGCTATATAGTAAATGTCTTCTTTTTTTCCTGTTACCATATTCCATTTGCTATCAATAACACCTTTCTTTTTGGCATAAGCTTTTAGTACAGGTACACTATCAATATCTGGCGTTACTGAGTGAGACAGTATCATTACTTTAGGATCGTTTTTTATTTGTTCCTGCAACCAGGTAAGATTGTCGGTCATTATAGGGCAAATGGTAGGGCAGGTAGTAAAAAAGAAATCAGCTACATAGATCTTTCCTTTATAATCATTTTGAGTAATGGTTTTTCCATTTTGATTGGTAAAAGCAAAGTCGGCAATTTTATGATTGCGGCTCACATACTGAATAGTTGTGTCTACAAGTTCAGGACTCACGTCGGCCGGGCTATATATTTTCAGGAATTTTTTCGGGGTAAGTGCAGTATTAAATAAGTAAAGAGTAACCGCTGAAATGATTGCCATTATCAGGAAAAAAAATCTATATTTTTTTAAGAAATCGATCATGATGAATAATTTTTGCAAAATTAAGCAACAACGAGCGATAAAAATAAAATTAATGTGATTTATAAGGGGTTAAAAATGGCTTTATTACACATTTAACAATTTTACACTAGGCGATTACAGCTAACTTTTTACTTTTGTAAATCGAGATAAAAAAACACTAAAACATGAAATTATACATTAATGCAAAACTTGCTGCTTCCGTATTAGTATTTGCCGGAACTGTTTGTAATGCACAAGCGCCTGCCGATAAGCAGCAAAAACCAGGAATTAACCTGTCTTACATGGATAAGAAGGTAAAGCCAAGCAACGATTTTTTTAGATACGTAAATGGTACCTGGGTAGATAAGACTGAAATCCCAAACGACAAGACACGTTGGGGAAGTTTTGACGAGCTTCGTGAAAATACAAATAATGATGCACTTGCCATACTTAAGGAAGCAGCTAACAAAAATCTAAAATCTACTTCAGACCAAGGTAAAGCGGCTAATCTTTACAAAACAATAATGGATACTTTAACCCGTAACAAGCAGGGTATAGCTCCATTAAAACCATACTTGGCAAAAATCGATAAGATTAAAAACGTTAAAGATCTTGAAGCGTTCCTGATTGAAATGGAGCCGGAAGGCGGTCTTGGATTTTTTGGAGTTGGTATAGGTGCAGATGCTAAAGACAGTAATAAGAATGCGGTTTACGTAGGAGCGGGAAGCCTTGGTTTACCAGATAGAGATTATTATGTGTCTGATGATGCTGACTCTAAAGAAAAACGTGATTTGTATGTTAAGCATGTGGCAAAAATGCTTAAATACCTTGGATATGAAGACAGCGAGGCCAATAAACATGCAAAAAACATACTGGCATTTGAAACTGCTATGGCGCAACCAAGACTTGACAGGGTTGAACAACGTGATGACAGGAAAACATATAACCCAATGACAATAGCTGATTTGCAAAAACTTACACCAGCTATAAACTGGACCAATTATTTTAAAGGTGTTGGTATGGGCGAACAGAATACAGTTATTGTGTCACAGCCTAAGTATATGATAGCATTACAGGATATACTGAAACAGAATAAAGTTGAGGACTGGAAGGCTTATATGAAATGGACTTTGATTAATCATACGTCAAATATGCTTTCTACTGATATTGAAACAGCCGACTGGGAATTTTATAATAAAACTCTTAGAGGAGCTATTAAAGAAGAGGGCCGTGATAAAAATGCTTTACAAACTGTAAACGGTAGTATAGGTGAGGCATTAGGTAAGCTGTATGTTGAGAAAAAATTTCCTGCTGAGGCAAAAGCAAAAGCAGAGAGTATGATACATAATGTAATTCTTGCTTTTGAGAATCGTATTAAAAACTTGCCATGGATGGCAAAATCGACAAGAGAGAATGCTATTACAAAATTACATAAGCTGAGTATAAAAATTGGATATCCTGATAAGTGGAAAGATTATTCTGGATTAACAATACAGAGTCCGGAAGAAGGAGGAACTTTTTTCAGTAATACCCGTAACATCAATAGATGGAATTTTAAGGAGGATGTTGATAAACTAAATAAACCGGTAGATAAAACCGAATGGCATATGGCCCCACAAATAGTGAATGCTTACTTTAACCCTTCTTATAACGAGATCGTATTCCCTGCGGCGATATTACAACCTCCTTTTTATGACTATAAAGCTGATGAAGCCGTAAATTATGGTGGTATTGGTGCAGTAATAGGGCACGAAATATCTCATGGTTTTGATGATTCGGGTTCACGTTACAACGCAGAAGGTAACCTTGCAAACTGGTGGAGTGACGAAGATCTTGAGAAATTTACAGGTTTAGGTGGTAGTCTTTCAGATCAATACAGCCAATTACAACCATTACCGGGTATTTATGTAGATGGTAAGTTTACACTTGGTGAAAACATAGGCGACTTAGGTGGTATTAATGCTGCTTACGACGGATTACAATTGTATCTTAAAGAAAAAGGGAACCCTGGACTTATAGATGGATATACTCCGGAACAGCGTTTCTTTATCTCGTGGGCTACTATATGGAGAACAAAAGCAAGAGACGAAGCAATTAAAAATCAGGTAAAAACAGATCCGCATTCACCGGGTATGTATCGTGCTTACGTACCATTACAAAACGTAGATGCATTTTATTCTGCTTTTGATATTAAAGAAGGAGACGGCATGTATATAGCACCGGATAAAAGAGTTAAAATTTGGTAAAACATAAAATTATCAAGTATATAAAAAACCTATATTAGCAATAGTATAGGTTTTTTTATGTTCAAAAAATGAGGAAAACCGTAAAATGTTAATTGCGGATTTCCCGCAATTTGGTTCGGTATTTAAAATTTAATTTTGTTATGCATTAAATAATTACAGCCTCTTTTGAAAAAAGTATTACATGTCCTTGCAATAGATGACCATGGAGTGGTGCTTGAAGGCTACCATTCTATTTTTAAAGCCCTCGATAAATCCTACGGATTAGTAAAGTTTACAAAGGCTAACGATTGTAGGTCAGGGTACGAAGTTATAGAGAACTATAGGGCAGATCCTTTTGATATTGCCATTTTAGATTATAGTATACCACAGTTTCCCGAGATGGATCTTCATTCGGGAGAAGATATGGCTATGCTTTTAAGAGAAGCCATGCCTTATTGTAAAATTGTTATGATGACCATGCATAAGGAGATAGATATTATGGGAAGGATATTACAGAGAGTAAATCCCGAAGGTTTTATTAATAAAAGCGATTGTAACTCGGACGAACTTGTTGATGGGTTTACAAAAGTACTTAGTAATAACATCTTTTATTCCAAAACAATATCTAACTATTTAAAACGACTGCAAAATGGTATGCTGTTAGAAGATATAGATATTAAAATATTATTGCTATTGGCTAAAGGTATCAAGAATAAAAATTTAGCAAAATATATACCACTATCGGATAGTGCTATAGAAAAAAGAAAATACAAAATGAAACGAACGCTGTATGTTACCGGCGACGATGAAGCACTCATTAATGAAGCAAGAAACCAGGGATATATTTAATATGTTTTTTGGTTATACAGAAAAACCTCCATTATCTTATCACTAATAACCTTTTCGCCCCCAACTGTTTTTAAAGATTTGATAATTGGAGGTTTTATTTTTACTACATACTTTATAATATCTATAAATTGTTTATAGATAAGGAATTGTCATCTTATATATTCAAATAATAGATATTGAATGGGGTAATTGTTAAAATTCTGTTAACTGCGGAAAAACCGCAATTTTCCAAATTTTTATTTACCTTAATTTGTGACAACCAACCAACCAATTTAATATAGCTTTAATTGGGTACTGAGAATCGTAAATTATAATAATGGTTCTTTAAAGGAGTAGTTTAAAACTTCTTTAATTTTTAAAGAAGTAACTGTTTTTCCGACCGATTTATTTTCCCGGTTAAATTTAGGAGCAGGTAAACCCAATTGGGCAGACAATTTTGTATAGTAGTCTTCACGTGTGGGGTGAAAGGGCGAAACACCATTAAGGGTTTTGCCCCAAACCTCCTTCTTAACAATTTTCAGGATAATGCCTATACAGTCTTTTTGATGGATGAGGTTTATAGGTCCGTCTGGATTTTCTACGTTTTCCTTTCCGGCAAGAAATTTTACCGGATGCCTGTCTTCTCCAATTAATCCGCCAAAGCGTAATATGGTAGTTTTGAAATTGGGATTTAACTGTAATATCTTTTCCGATTCCAAAAGCTGTTTTCCACTTTCGGTTGTAGGTCTTTCAGGAGTATCTTCGGTAACAATAGTATTATCATCTGCGTAGACAGCTGTAGAACTTATAAAAATAATTTTCTTAATACCGGCCGCCTCAATGTGTGGCACTAACGTTTGAATTTTATCTGTAAAAAGTTCGCTATTTTCTCCTCTCAATTTTGGAGGAATATCAATGATTAAGGTATCGCTGCCGTTTAGAAATTCGGCACTATTGCCTAAAATTTCGTTAGGACTTAAGGTAATCACATATGGATGAATACCGGCACTCTCAAGAGTAGTGATCTTTGCTGGAGATGTTGTCGATCCTTTTACGATAAAGCCTTCATCCAATAAACCTTTTGCCAAGGGCAAGCCTAGCCACCCGCAGCCTAAAATAGATATTTGATGCATTAAGAAATGTCTTTTCTAACCAATATATAGTATTCGTTTTCAAGAGGCATATACCCTTGCTCGTATACAAAGTAATAGGTGTTGCCGTTTTTGGTAAGCAATAGATTGGTGAAATACTCAAAATCAAAGCCTTTACTAACAAGTTTAGACCTTGTAGTTTTTGTTTTTCCTTCAACATTAAGTTCGCTTAGAATGCGGTAGTTTTTGCGTAACTTATTGTTTATGTTGCGCATAAAATTATTACTGTCTTTATTGATTTTGTTGTTAAAAGCATTGCGACAGGCATCGCTGCAAAATTTCTTGTCTTCGCGGCCTATTATTTTGTCTCCGCATTCCGGGCAATTACGTGTCATCCTTAGTCGTTCTTTTTTGTTGTTCTTGAATTTGCTCTTAAAGGTTTGGCTTCAGCATCATTTGCTTGCGGTTTTAGCTCGGATATGTTAGACGTTTTTATCTCGGATCTTCCGCCTTTTGCTTCAAAAGGAGTTCCAACTTTAGCACTGGCACTTTTTCTTAGTTTATAAAGATCATGTCGACGGTCTTTTAATATACGAACACTTCCAAATTCATGCAGCTCTTTTAACAGGTCTATATCTACGTCTACGATAATAGTCATTTCGGTATTTGGAGTGGCCTCTGCTTTAATTCCATTAGATGGAAACGAAAAATCCGAAGGTGTAAATACTCCTGTTTGAGCATATTGAATATCCATGTTGTTAACCCCTGGCAAATTGCCTACGCAGCCAGCTATAGCAACATAACATTCGTTTTCTATGGCACGTGCCTGAGCACAATGTCTTACGCGTGTATATCCATTTTGGGTATCGGTAAGGAAAGGTACAAATAGTATGTTCATGCCGTCATCGGCCATTAATCTTGCCAGTTCAGGAAACTCAACATCATAGCATATCATAATGCCTATTTTACCACAATCGGTATCAAATGTTTTTATCTCATTTCCGCCTATCATCCCCCAATAATTTACTTCATTAGGCGTAATGTGTATTTTGGTATACATTTCGGATGTTCCATCGCGTTTGCATAAAAAGCCTACATTATATAGGTTACCATCGTCTACCATTGGCATACTTCCGGTAATAATATTAATGTTATAGGATATTGCCATTTCCTGAAAACGTCTTCTTATGGGTTCGCAATAGCGTGCAATTTCTCTTATGGCATCTGCTTCACTAAGATGATTAAAGTCGGCCATTAGCGGAGCAACAAATAGTTCGGGGAACAAGGCAAAATCACTTCCGTAACCGGAAACGGCATCAATAAAAAACTCAGCCTGCTCAAACAAAGCTTCTACATTTGCCAGCGGGCGCATTTGCCATTGTACTAATCCCAAACGAATTATACTCTTACGGGTATTAATAAGTACCGGACTTTTGTCATAATAAATGTTATTCCATTCCATAAGCACGGCATAATCCTGGGAGTCATTATCTCCCTCGAGATAGTTGCGCATTACTTTTATTACGTGGAAATCATTACTTAACTGAAAAGCCAATACAGGGTCGTGTATTTCTTTGAGGCGTACTTTTTCGATATATTCCTTTGGTGTAAGCTCTTCAGAATGCTCATTATATCCGGGCATCCTTCCTGCAAATATTATCGATTTCAGGTTAAGCTGCTCACACAGTTCTTTACGGGCTTCATATAAACGGCGTCCCAATCTTAAGCCCCTGTAGGCAGGATCAATAAATACATCTATTCCATAAAGCACTTCGCCTTCATAATCGTGGGTATCAAAACTATAATTCCCCGTGATTTTTTCGTAGCTATGATTAGATGTAGCTTTTTTGTAATCTACAATAAGAGAAAGAGCAGACCCAACAACTTTATCATCTACAAGTACTACGAGTTGGCCTTCGGGAAAAATTTTAAGTAATCTTTTTATATCTTTTTCTCCCCAATAAGGCTCTTCCATATTCATATCTACTTCTTTGTAGGCATGTTGCATGGAAAGGCGCAGTTCTTTATAATCTTCTACTCTTAAATTACGTAATTCTACTTTATTGATTTCTGCCTGCATAATCGATTGATTTGGATATAAATGTACGAAAATTATTCCGTTTACAAACGTTTACAAATAACTACAACCGAGTTTAAGTGGTTAATAACCGGATAAACTTTTGCTGTTACCGCAACTTTGCAATGCTGAAACTACGATAATTAGGCTACAGCAGGAAATGATTTAACAATAACATTTAATTTTTACACGCCATGAATGCATTAAAAAACAAAGTACAGCTGATAGGAAACGCAGGCAACGATCCTGAAATTAAAATTTTAGAGGCCGGCAGAAAACTTGCACGTTTGGTAATGGCTACCAATGAGAGCTATACGAACGACAAGGGAGAGCGCGTAACCGATACCCAGTGGCACACTGTGACCGCATGGGGAAAAACTGCCGAAATTATCGAGAAGTACGTAACAAAAGGTAAAGAGCTTGCCGTAGAAGGCAAGCTGACGCATCGCAGCTACGACGACAAAAATGGTGAGAAACGTTATGTCACTGAAGTCGTTGTTAGTGACGTGCTGCTTTTTGGTAAGTAAAAACCGGAGTTAACCATGGTTTTAGGCCTCATGCATTTTGCGTGAGGCTTTTTAGTTTATTTGTCGTTATAGTGAACTGGGAGGGCTATAAAAAACAGTATTTTTTAGCTGACAGTAAATCTAAAAATTATGTTAAATTAGCCCTTTCATAACAACCTCTAATAAATACTTATGGATAACAGTTTTGACGAATTTGAGGATATAAATACAGTAAAAAGGAGGGAAATGCTTCCGTGGTGGATAAAACTATTTAGCTGGGTATTTATGGTGCTTGCCATTATTGCCTGTTTAACACCAATACAACTTTTGTTTGGGCAGGTGCCTAATTTATCCTTTTACGGATTTGATTCCGCTAAATTTTTCCCATATTCACTGTTAGTTATATACCTTATATTTATTTTAAACGGATTAATAGGTTATATGCTTTGGTTTGAAAAGGATAAGGCCATTGAATGGGGTAAAATTTGTGCTGTTTTTGGAATCGTTGCTTGCGTTATCTCCTTTCTATTAACATTACTAGATGGTCAATTCACATTCAGATTAGATAATTGCCTTAGTTCTTTTTTACAGGGAATTATCAAATTTGGAATATAACTGGGGTTAATTATACATAGAGGTTTTTTGCAATTCTATAGGTGTTAGCGTGTGCTTCGATAATAACTTTTATATCCGGGCTATAGCCACCACCCATACTGCATTGTACAGGTATCTCTAATTTTTTACAGAGTGATAATACGAACGCATCACGTTCTTTACAGCCATTAAGGGAACAACCAAGCTTACCTAGTTTGTCGCTAGCTAGTATATCTACACCACTCAAGTAAAAAATAAAATCGGGTTTTTGTTGCTCAATGAGTTTAGGTAATGTTTCGCGCAGGATGGAAAGATAGTTGTCATCTCCTGTGTTATCCGGCAAAGCAATATCCAGATCCGATACTTCTTTCTTAAAAGGATAGTTGCTTTTACCATGCATTGAAAAAGTAAACACATCATTGTTATTGGTGAAAATTTCGGCAGTACCATTTCCCTGGTGCACATCCAGATCTACAATGAGTACTTTTTTTGCCAGTTTATTATTGATGAGGTATTGTGCGCCAATAGCCTGGTCGTTTAATAAACAGAATGCTTCGCCTTTGTTACTATATGCGTGATGGGTGCCCCCTGCAATATTAAAAGCAATACCACATTGCAATGCCTGATGCACTCCCCAAATAGTTCCCTGTGCAATGCGGAGTTCGCGCTCTACTAATTCTGCAGACAACGGAAAACCTATTTTACGTATTGCTCTCGGATCTAATGTCAGATTAACCAAATGGTTTACATACTCTTTGTTGTGAACAGCAAGTATGTGTTTCATATCCGGAAGTCCCGGCTCGTGAAAATCGCTGGCTATTGCCGTGCCTTCATGCAATAATTGCTGTGGCAGTAATTCGTACTTTATCATCGGGAAACGATGACCTTCGGGCAACGGATGTTTATAGATAGGATGATAAGCGATTGGGAGCATGCAGGAAATATAAAATTCACAGCAAAGATATACCTCCTTACTATATTGTGAAATAAAAGAGGCTATCTAAAAATTACTTTTAAATAGCCTCCAATATATTTAGATTGCCACGCTCCATTGCATTTCGCTCGCAATGACAGTTGTCTGATTATTAACTAATAACTTCGCCGTTACTTACACCATCGGTGTCGGGGTTAACAAATACCAGTTTGCCTTCTGCATTTTGTGTCATAAGTATCATACCGTTGCTTTCTACGCCACGCAGATTACGAGGAGCAAGATTTACTAATACAGTAACACGTTTGCCTACTACTTCCTCCGGAGTAAAGCTTTCTGCAATACCCGATACAATAGTACGAACATCAATGCCTGTATCTACTTTAAGTACTAAAAGCTTATTGGCTTTTGGCATTTTCTCAGCTTCGATAATCGTTCCTGTACGGATATCCATTTTAGAGAAATCCTCATACGTAATAAGATCTTTTTGAGGTTCTGCTTTTTTATTCTCGGCTATATTAGCGGTTTTAGTAGCTTCCAAACGGTCTATTTGTTTCTGAATTTCTTCGTCTTCAATTTTAGCAAAAAGCAACTCGGCTTCGCCAATATGATGACCTGCTAACAAAAGATCACTTTTAAGAGAGATATCGCTCCATGATAATTCTTTAGGAGCATTAAGAGCATCGTTAAAACTTAAAGTTTCGTCTACAATACCTAATGTCTGTATTGCTGTCGAAACACTGTTCATTTTTAACATCCCTTTTAGCTTGGCTGATGTAAACGGAAGGAAAGGCTCGGACAATACAGCAAGTGCAGCAGAAATTTGTAATGCTACATACATTTGTGTTTGTACCCTTGCCGGATTCTCTTTAATTACTTTCCAAGGCTCTTCGTCTGCCAGGTATTTGTTACCAAGACGAGCAAGATTCATTAATTCACCAAGCGCTTCCCTAAAACGGTAACGTTCAACAGAAGAAGCTATAACTGCAGGATAAGCACGCATTTCTGTAAGCGTAGCTTCATCAATATTGGTATATTCGTTTGGCTGAGGTACTACGCCTTCATAGTACTTGTTGGTAAGTACAACCACACGATTAATAAAGTTACCAAATATGGCAACCAGCTCATTGTTATTTCTTGCCTGAAAATCTTTCCAGGTAAAATCATTGTCTTTAGTTTCCGGAGCGTTAGATGTTAATGCATAACGCAATACATCCTGCTTGCCTGGGAAATCAATCAGGTATTCATGAAGCCATACCGCCCAGTTTTTGGACGTAGATAGTTTATTGCCTTCCAGATTAAGGAATTCGTTTGCCGGAACATTATCCGGTAATATATAGCTTCCCTCTGCTTTAAGCATAGCAGGGAATATAACACAATGGAATACAATATTATCTTTCCCTATAAAGTGAACCAATTTTGTATCGGCACTTTTCCAATATGGTTCCCAGTCTTTACCTTCGCGTTGAGCCCATTCTTTTGTAGAAGAGATGTAACCGATAGGCGCATCAAACCAAACATAAAGCACTTTGCCCTCGGCACCTGCAACAGGCACAGGAATACCCCAGTCAAGATCGCGGGTTACCGCACGAGGCTTAAGCCCATCATCTAACCACGATTTTACCTGACCGTAAACATTAGGTTTCCAGTCATTTTTATGGCCATCCAGTATCCATTCTCTTAAAAATGCATCATAACGGTCAAGAGGCAGGAACCAGTGTTTCGTGCTTTTTAATACAGGCTTGCTTCCGGATATTGTCGATTTTGGATTGATAAGATCGGTCGCATTAAGCGTAGAACCGCAACGTTCGCATTGATCGCCATAAGCTTCATCATTGCCACATTTTGGGCAGGTACCTATAACGAAACGGTCGGCGAGGAATTGTTGTGCTTCCTCATCATATAATTGCTCTGTAATTTCTTCAATAAACTTATCATCGTTATACAGTTTCTTGAAAAACTCTGATGCTGTGTCATGATGTACTTTTGCAGAAGTACGTGAGTAGTTATCAAATGAGATTCCAAAATCTTCAAAAGACTGTTTGATGATAGCATGATATTTATCTATCACTTCCTGTGGAGTAATGCCTTCTTTTTTAGCCTTCATAGATATGGCTACACCATGTTCGTCGCTTCCGCATATAAAAGCCACGTCTCTTCCCTGAAGTCTCAGGAAACGCGAGTAAATATCTGAAGGTACATAAACACCGGCAAGGTGACCTATATGTATAGGGCCATTTGTGTAAGGCAGGGCTGCAGTAACAGTATATCTTTTTGGATCTTGTAACATTTATTCATTTAATTAGATTGCAAAAGTACGAATTATTCGCTTTATTTTTTTGTCTCAAATTGCCCGAATTACACTATTTTAAAAGTGTTTTTGTTAAATCATTTTTAAGCAAAGCTTTTAGTATTTGTGGTTTGGCCTAAATTTTCGTTAAGTTTGTTATAAACCAAAATTGAGCAATGCAAAGGATTTTTTTATCATTACTATTACTTTTATCATTTTACCTACAAGCACAAAATTCTGTAAAAATCCCACCCTATCTTAAAAAAGGAGATACGGTAGGTATTTTGGCTACAGCCAGAAAAGTAGATATGACACCCTTGGAACCGGCTATAAAACTATTGAAAAGCTGGGGGCTTAATGTAGTGATAGGCAAAACGGTAGGGTTGGATAATAATCAACTGGCGGGAGCCGACTGGCAAAGGGCTACAGATTTTCAGCAAATGCTGGATAACCCATCTATAAAAGCAATATGGAGCGCAAAGGGAGGATATGGAACTGTACGAATGATAGACCGCCTGGATTTTACTAAGTTTAAACAGCATCCAAAATGGATTATTGGTTTTAGCGATGTTACTGTACTGCATAGCCATATTAATAATTTTGATATCGCTACTTTGCATTCTATTGCCTGCATAAGTGTTGCAAACGCTACTCCCGAAGCTATTGAGAGTTTTAGGAAAGGAATATTTGGTGGGAAGATTGAATATAACATTCCTCCTCATGCCTTTAATAAAACAGGTAAGGTACAAGGTGAACTTGCTGGGGGTAATCTTTCGGTGCTCTATAGCATTATGGGGTCGGTGTCGGAAGCCGATTACAAAGGAAAGATTATTTTTATTGAAGATTTAGATGAATACTTATATCACATCGACCGTATGATGATGAATCTGGAACGCAACAACTATTTTAAAAATGTAAAGGGAATAATAATAGGAGGGATGACAAAAATGCGCGATAATGATATTCCATGGGGTCATGATGCATTAGGAATCATTCAGGATATTACGAAAGAATATAAAATACCTATCTGTTTTAATTTTCCGGCTGGGCATATAAAAGATAACCGCGCATTGGTATTTGGTAAACAGGTAACTCTGGATGTAACGGCTTCCGGAACTAAAGTTATTTTTGACTAATGGCAGAGCATAATGACTTGGGAAAACTGGGCGAAGAATTGGCCGTTGAGTTCCTTCAAAAAAATAATTATCGCATACTGCAAACCAATTGGGTATTTCAGAAAGCCGAAATTGATATTATTGCGCAAAAAGATACTATATTAGCAGTTGTTGAGGTAAAAACCAGATCGTCTGTCGAGTTTGGTTTGCCACAAGAGTTTGTTAAGCCCAAGAAAATTCAGTTATTGGTAAAAGCCATTAATGAATATATTGTAGAAAACGATTTGGATGTTGAAGCGCGTTTTGATATCATTTCTATTTACAAGAAGGGTAAAGATTTTGAGATTGAGCATCTTGAAGATGCTTTTTTTTACTTTTAAGGAATTTTTACAGGAATATTTATAAATTTGGATATTAAAAAACGATTATAATAATTTAACAGTTTAAAACGAGCATTTTTTTTGCTTTTTTACGTTGTTATATTTTTAACAAATTGTTTTAGTTTGTATATTTGTTTCCAAAATCAGCGAGATTTCAACTAATTAGGCTATGAAAACAATTTCCTCGGTAGTAGAACACTACATAAAAACAAAACCGTTTTTGTTAAGCGCACTGTCACAGGGTATCATCAACCTTACCTCTTTAGCCCGCAATATGATGCCGGAATTAGAGCAGGAATTAGGCAAAGATGTAAAGCAGGGTGCCGTTGTAATGTCGCTTAAAAGACTTTCTGAAGATCTTGATTTTAGGGTAAATCATAAAATTGTAAAAGTATTAAGAGGCATTGGCGAAATAACCGTTCGCTCTTCGCTAACAGATTATACTTTTGCAGTATCAGATTCTATCCTTAACAAACAAGGAGAGCTTATTTCTAACATCAATGCAAATCCTGAAGTGTTTTATACATCTTCAAGAGGGGTGAATGAAACCAATATAGTGGTTAGCTCATCTATGAATGAATTTGTAGACAAGCTTTTTGCAGATGAGAAACAAATTGAGCGTTCTGATAATCTTGCTTCAATTACTGTAAAGCTTCCTAAAGATAATATTTCTACACCGGGAGTATATTACTATATTTTCCAACGCCTGGCGTGGGAAGGTATTATAATAAGCGAGGTAATCTCTACATCATACGAGTTTACAATTTTGGTAAGCGAGCAGGAAGTAGACCTTGCCTTTAAGGTAATAAAAGACCTTAAAAACCTTTAATCTATAATAATAGATTTCCATCTAATAAATTTACTCGAACAATATATAAAGAACCTTCTGCATTTTAAGCAGGAGGTTTTTTTATAAAGAATGTTTTGTATTTAAAAAATTTAATTACTTTTGTAGAGTGATCAGTCAATCTAAAAATGATAAGCGTAAAGATTTATTGGCAGCAGCCTTAAAACTGTTTGCCGAATATGGATTTCATGGTACTCCTACAAGCAAGATTGCAAAATTTGCCGGAGTTGCTAATGGAACACTTTTTCATTATTACAATACTAAAGAAGATCTAATAGTCTCTTTATATATTGATATAAAAATGAGAATGGCCGAGCATATCGAGGCTAAGGCTATAAACAGGTCAAATGCTAAAGAGCTTTTTAAAGAACAATTTACTGAGGTGCTTTTATGGTCGTTGGAAAACAAAGATGAATTTTATTTCATTCAGCAGTTCCATACTTCGCCATTTGCAGCATTGCTATCGCCTGAAGAAATTAAAAAACAGTTGAGCAAAAGCTGTCACCAAATTGAGGAAGCAATTAAAGAGAAAGCAATTAAAGACAGAGATGTAAATTTTATACTCACGTTATTTACCAGTCATACTTTCGGGCTAAATCAATACTTTACCAAAACAAAACTTACAAAAAAACAGCAACTGGAGACTATCAATGATAGTTTTGAAATGCTATGGACAATGATCTCTTAATTTTTTTAACACATATAGAGTGATTAGTCAATCTATAAATAAAGGAATAACAAACATAAAATGAAAAAAAGAATAAAAAAGATACTTATGATAATAACGATTATAATTGCCGTTTTGGTAATAGCTGTTGCTGTTTTTCTTCAGTCTTCTATATTTGGAAGACAACCTACGGGTGAAAGGCTGGAACACATTAAACAGTCCCAAAATTATAAAGAGGGACAATTTCAGAACCAAAGTCATACGCCTGATCTGGCTGAAGGAGTAAGCTATTATACGGTAATGAGGGATTTCTTCTTCAAAAAAAGCAAGAGGGATAAGCCTAAAAATATACTGCCTTCGCAAAAAACAGATTTACTTAATATCGATCCAACGGAAAACCTATTGGTATGGTTTGGGCATTCGTCTTATTTTATGCAGATAGATGGCAAAACAATATTGATGGATCCTGTTTTTAGTGGTACAGCATCACCTTTAAGTTTTACTACAAGAGCATTTGCAGGTAGCGATGTATATACTGTGGATGATTTGCCTCAGATCGATTTTCTGTTTATATCCCATGATCACTGGGATCATTTGGATTATGATACGGTATTAAAACTAAAAGGTAAGGTAAAAAAGATAATTACCGGATTAGGTACTGGTGAGCATTTTGAATCATGGGGTTATGATCCTGCAATAATAGAGGAAAGGGACTGGAATGAAACAATAGACCTAGGGAACGGGTTTGTTGTAAATACTACACCTGCAAGGCATTTTTCGGGACGAGGATTAAAACGGAATGGCTCCCTGTGGATGTCTTACGCATTAAAAACACCTACCATGAATATTTATTTAGGAGGAGACTCTGGATATGATAAACATTATGCCGAAATAGGTGAAAAATTTGGACCTTTTGATCTTGCTATTTTAGAATGTGGACAGTACAATGAATATTGGAAATATATACATATGATGCCGGAAGAAGTTGTATTGGCAGCGAAACAGCTTAAAACAAAAAAATTATTGCCGGTGCATTGGGCTAAATTTTCTTTAGGGCTTCACGACTGGGATGAGCCTATTATAAGAGTTACAAAAGAAGCCGAAAGACAAAATATGCCAATAGTAACACCTATGATAGGTGAAAAACTAAATCTTAAAGAGGACAAGACATTTCCTAAATGGTGGGAAGGACTTGAATAAGAAATTTATAAAAATATAAAAGCCCCACAATTTTGTGGGGCTTTGTAATATAAAAGGACTTGTATTAAAAAGTGGCATTCACAGTGCCTACAATAATACCTTCAGAGTTAGCAGTAGCTTCCTGAGATTTTTTAAGATTACCACCCAGATAAACGTTTAACATTACTTTCTCACCTGGCTGAGCATCAATACCCATAACGCTAAATCCGCCACCATAAGTGTCAGAATCTGCAGTAAAAGTTTTAGTCCAAGGTAAATCGAAAGCTTCGGCATTGGCACCTCCGCCATTTTCAGTATAAGTAATGTCAAGCTTTTCTCCGGAATAATTACCGGTAACTTCATACTTAATTTCTCTTGAGCCTGTTGATCCTTTGTCATCGTCACTAGAACACGAAGTTAATGCCATAAAGGCAACTAATAGGCAAATAATTTGATTTCTCATCTTGATATTTAATAAAATTGTTGGTATCGCAAATATATATTTACGATTCATAAACAAGAAAAAAATTGCCGATGTTTAACCTAACTTTAACCAATTTAAGAATGTGCCCGCCCTTTTTTAGTGAGTGAAAACACATATTTTTCCGGTATCCGTCTTACTCAAAAGCAGTTTCTAATACTTCTAATGCTTTTTTAAGTGATCTGATATTTTCAAAGGTTAACAATAACCTTAACCCATTTTTAGTTTGCTTTTCTTTCATTTTAGATAGGGTAGGGTGCTTTTGTACAAACTGTAATACTTTTCTAAACGAACCGGATTGATAATATTCTGATTGTTGATCGGATACAAAATAACCTGCCATCTTACCTTGTTTAAGCACAAGTTTTTCGATTCCCATTTTAGTTGCCAGCCATTTAATACGCATACTTATAAGTAATGCCTGCGCCTGCTTAGGTAAGGGACCAAAACGGTCATTCAATTTGGCTTCAAATGCACCGAGCTCTTCCTCATTTTTAATGGCTCCTAACTCATTATAAAGGTTAAGTCGTTCGGTAATATTATTTACATATTCATCTGGAAATAGCAACTCAAAGTCGGTATCAATCTGAATGTCTTTTACATATTCTTTTTCGTGTTCACCTTCAACATCATCATAAAGATCTTTAAACTCGTTTTCTTTAAGTTCATCAATAGCTTCATTCATAATTTTTTGATAGGTATCAAAGCCTATCTCGTTTATAAATCCGCTTTGCTCACCACCAAGTAAATCTCCGGCACCACGAATCTCAAGGTCTTTCATAGCAATATTAAAACCGCTGCCCAGTTCACTAAACTGTTCCAGTGCCTGTATTCTTTTACGGGCATCTTCTGTCATTGCAGAATAAGGAGGTGTTATAAAATAACAGAATGCTTTTTTGTTGCTTCGCCCAACGCGTCCGCGCATTTGGTGAAGGTCAGACAGTCCAAAGTAATTGGCATTATTAATAAAAATGGTATTGGCATTAGGTACGTCAAGCCCACTTTCAATAATGGTTGTAGCTACCAATACATCAAAATCGCCTTCCATGAAAGCAAGCATTAACTCTTCCAGTTTTTTGCCTTCCATTTGTCCGTGACCAACTCCAACTCTTGCGCCCGGCACAAGGCGTTGTATCATTCCGGCAACCTCTTTAATGTTTTCGATACGGTTGTTGATAAAGAATACCTGTCCGCCACGTTGTATTTCGTAAGAGATGGCATCTCTAATAATCTCTTCATTAAAGCCTACTACCTGTGTTTCTATAGGATAACGATTAGGAGGAGGAGTAGTTATAACCGATAGATCTCTTGCTGCCATTAGCGAGAACTGAAGTGTTCTTGGTATTGGAGTTGCAGTAAGAGTTAAGGTATCTACGTTTTGTGCAATGGTTTTAAGTTTGTCTTTAACGTTAACTCCAAACTTCTGTTCTTCATCTACAATTAAAAGGCCCAGGTCTTTAAATTGTACATTTTTATTAACTAATTGGTGGGTACCTATTAAAATATCCAGTTTACCTTCTGCCAAATTTTTAAGTGTTTCAGCTTTTTGTTTTGCGGTACGGAAACGGTTAACATATCCAATAGATACCGGCATATCTTTTAGCCTTTCGCTAAAAGTCCTGAAATGCTGATAGGCAAGTATGGTAGTAGGTACAAGTATGGCTACCTGTTTGCCATTGTCTACTGCTTTAAAAGCAGCACGTATAGCCACTTCGGTTTTTCCAAAACCTACGTCGCCGCATACTAGTCGGTCCATAGGGCGTTCGCTTTCCATATCTGCCTTAACATCGCGTGTGGCAGTTACCTGATCCGGGGTATCTTCATAAATAAATGAAGATTCTAATTCTGCCTGTAGATAACTATCCGGAGCATATTGAAAACCTTTTTCAAGTCTACGCTTGGCATAAAGCTGTATCAGGTTAAAAGCAATATGTTTAACACGTGCTTTCGTTTTTTGTTTAAGGGCTTTCCATGCACCCGATCCCAGTTTGTATATTTTAGGAGGAGCACCGTCTTTACCATTGTATTTAGAAATTTTATGTAGCGAGTGAATGCTCACATACACTATGTCATTATCGGCATATACAAGCTTTATGGCTTCTTGTGTTTTGCCTTCTACCTGTATTTTTTGCAGTCCGCCAAATTTACCTATACCATGGTCGATATGTGTAACATAATCACCTACAGATAATGAGTTAAGTTCTTTTAGGGTAATAGCTCCTTTTTTAGAGTAGCCATTTTTAATGCTGAACTTATGGTAACGTTCAAAAATTTGATGATCGGTATAGCAGGCAATCTGGTTTTCTTCGTCTATGAAACCTTCATAAATTGGGAAAACAATGGTTTTATATTGCTTGCGAATGTTTTCGTGATTTGCTTCGTCCAGGCTTTCAAATATATCATGAAAACGTTTGGCCTGAGCTTCATTGGAACAAAAGATGTAGTTTTTAAAACCATTAGCATGGTTATCACTCAGGTTAGTGAGTAACAGGTCGAACTGTTTGTTGAATGATGGCTGCGGCTGTATGTAATATTCAAAAGCTTTTTGTGTCTTGAAGATGGCTTTTGAGCCTAATTCTACTATTGTAAAATCCAACGCTTTCCTAACGAACGTTTGTTGGTTAAGGAACAGTTCTTCGGGCGAAGCGTGTTTTATATCTTTAGAAAGTTTATCGAAAGCTTCATTGGCTTTGCTATATAAATTATCTAATTGGGTTAACAGAGCTTCGGTATTCTGGATAAAAACAATAGTTTTTTCATTGACGTATTCAAGGAAACTTTCGCGTTTTTCCTGTAATAATTTATTCTCCACATTTGGAATAACAGCAATTTTTTTCTTCTTGTCTAATGATAGCTGTGTTGCTACATCAAAAGTTCGGATACTGTCTACTTCATTACCAAAAAACTCAACACGGTAAGGATTATCATTAGAAAAAGAGAAAACGTCTACAATACCTCCACGTACCGAAAATTCACCGGGTTCGGTTACAAAGTCTACTCGCCTGAATTCATATTCAAATAATACTTCGTTTATAAAATCTATAGAGATCTGATCGCCTACGGCAACTTTTAATGTGTTTTTTTCCAGTTCCTTTCGGGTTACCACTTTTTCAAATAAAGCTTCCGGATAGGAAACAATAAGAGCAGGTTTCTTGCGTGAATTGATGCGGTTAAGTACCTCTGCACGAAGGAGTATATTGGCGTTGTCTGTTTCCTCAATCTGGTAAGGACGACGGTAAGAACCCGGATAAAAAAGCACATCCTGATCGCCTACAAGCTGTTCAAGATCATTAAGATAATAAGCGGCTTCTTCTTTATCTTTCAGGATAAGAAGAAAAGGCATTTCGCTTTGCCTGAACAACGGATCGATAACAAAAGACAATGCAGAGCCTAAAAGGCCTTTTACATGAATTTTGTTTTCGCGTTGTTCAATTGCAGTAGCAATTTGTTTTACTTTGGACGATTGCCCGTATTTCTCTAAAATTTCAGGTTTCAATGTGGTTTCCGGGTTTTAGATTCGCTTTCTTGATAGTCCCTGTCCTACAGCACTTGGAGGAGGGGTATTACTTACAGGCTGTATCGCATCTGGATTTGCCATACGCACGGTATCCAATGCACGTAGCATTTCTTCTTCACCAATTTCTTTTGGTATTTCGCTTTTGCGTACAATTTCATCAAACTGGTTTTGCAGGGATGTCATTTCGTGCGTAACCTCATTTATAATTTTTACGACCTTTTTATCAGGTATTACATCAATGCTGATATAGGTATACAAAGATTTTATCTTGGTAATAAGCACACTTATACGGGCACGAACCTGTGGTTTATCAAAAAAAGGGGGAATATTGTTTTTAAGCTGATCTACTTTTGTAACAAGGTTTTTTGTTTTTTGCTTGTAAGCGGTTATAGAACCCGTAGGTTTTTGAAACAATTCATTTTTAAATTGTTGCCACTCGCTCCAGGTGTTTAACTGTGCTGTAACCTTTGGCGTAACAGTTGGAACATTAAATTTCCAGTTGCTGCTTATAACTTTAAGTATAGAGTCATTTTGCTTTGCAGCCTTAATGGTTTCTGCCTGTCTTTGCTGCTCATCCTCTCCACAGGAAAAAAGCACTGCCGAAAAAAGGAAAACTATAATGATTTTCAGGTATTTCATAGTCTGGTTTTGAAAGAGCAAATTTACAAATGTTAGGCCAATATGAGGGGATTAAGCAAAAATTGTTTCGTTAAGCACTTGTTAAGATTTTTGAAATCAAAAAGACCTTTATTTTCAGGATAATGCAGTGATGAGTGCTTGAAAATCACAATCTTTTAAAAAAATGTTATAAGAGCATTATGCCAGAATGAAAATGATGATTTGAAAACGTTATATTTGTGGCATTAAATGTGAAATTATGGGAAGAATTTTAATCATTGGCGCTTGTGGCCAGATAGGTACAGAATTAACTAAAAAACTTAGAGAAGTTTATGGAACTTCTAATGTTATAGCTTCGGATATCCGGAAGGGTGAACCTGAATTTGTAGCTTCGGGACCCTTTGAAGTAGTTAATGCCCTTGATTTTAATCAGATCGAATCTATAATTGAAAAACATGAGGTAGAGGATGTTTACCTTATGGCCGCATTACTATCTGCAACTGCAGAAAAAAACCCTGCTTTTGCATGGGATCTTAATATGAATTCTCTTTTCCATGTGCTTAATCTTGCTAAAGCCGGGAAAATCAAAAAAATATTCTGGCCATCGAGTATTGCTGTTTTCGGGCCTACTACGCCTAAACAAAACACACCACAATACACGGTTATGGAGCCATCTACCGTTTACGGTATATCAAAACAATCGGGTGAAAGATGGTGTGAATACTACCACAACATTTATGGAGTAGATGTTAGAAGCATCCGTTATCCGGGTTTAATTAGCTGGTCTACACTTCCGGGTGGTGGTACTACCGACTATGCTGTTGATATTTATCATAAAGCTTTAAGCGATGGCAAATACACTTGTTTTCTTAGTGAAGAAACAAGGTTGCCAATGATGTATATGGACGATGCTATTCGTGCTACTGTAGAAATCATGCAGGCACCTGCCGAAAGTATTAAAATAAGATCGGCTTATAATTTATCTGCAATGGATTTTACACCAAAAGAAATTGCCGAAGCTATTGAAAAAGAAATACCGGGTTTTACTATAGATTACACTCCGGATTTCAGACAAAAAATTGCTGACAGCTGGCCACAAAGCATTGACGATAGCAGTGCAAGACAAGATTGGAACTGGAAGCACGAATTCGACCTTACTTCAATGACGACAGATATGTTAGAACATTTAAGCGAGAAAGTACAATAAGAGTTTACAATTGGGTTATATATATTGAAAACGCGGATAACAGGACTATAGCAATGCTAAATCCATGTTGTCCGCGTTTTCGTTTATTTCGTTATTAGTAATTATTTACCTGCCTTAAGCTTTTCAATAATTGCGTCTTCATATTTAGCTTTAAAAGGCAATACATCTTTAGTAGCGTCATTAGGTACCGTCATTGAAAGTACATAATGTTTTATCTTCCATTCTTTGCCTTCTTTTTCTAATACTCCAGATCCTCTGCATACTTTCATCCATGTATCCAATAACTCATCAAACCATGCGGTCTTACCATCTTTACTAAAATAAATGTGGCGTTCCAAAGCTTTGAAATCCCATGCTTTGCCTTTGTCGAAGTAAGGTTTGGAAAAAGCGGCAAAAGCCTTTTTGTCCCAATTCTCAGTTGCATCTGTACCAATATAAATGCCATCTTCGGCAATTTTGCCAAAGTAGCTATTATAGTCAGCTTTGGCTGCTGCTTTGTGCCAGTCGTCGAGTAAGATAGTAATGGCTTTTTTTTCGTCATTCTTATCAATAGATGTTTCCTTATTTATAATATAAGTGGTGATCGCAATAGATAGGACAGAAAGGAAAAGGTATAACTTTTTCATAGGGATAAAATTAGTTGTGAATGAAACAAATTTACATTATTCTTCAATATTTCGTGTTTTGAGTCTAAATTAAGTCGTTCTTCGGCTAAATTGTTGATAAGTTAATATTTTAACGTAAAATGCTGTTAAAGTTTTTCATAAAATTGTAATCATCAATCAACTAAACCAACTTACTATGAACAGTTTGCAACATACTGTAGAAGATTTTAAACTTTTTGAAGCAATAGCTGATATTGCATTTATCGCCGGGCAGAAAGGATTTTTTTCCGGAGACTCCAGAACCGACATTGGCGAATTTATAAAGTGGGCCAAAGAATTTGAAGCCATGCACGAAGAGACCAATTGGGATGAAATCGATTATATAGATGCCGTTGAGGCCTTTACTGGTGCTAAAATGAGAATAGACCTTCAATAACTATATTTGCCGGCTGTTTCTGTAATAAGGGAATGCAGCCGGTTTTTTCTTTACTCCAATATCTATGGATACCAAAAGAGAACTTACCGAAAAGATCCTTAAGATTACGGTACTGATACAGGAAAAAGATCCGCAATTATTAAAATATCTTTCGGAAGTAGAAGATACATTGCCTTCATTGGAACATTCGAGTGTTGATGAAGAATCCTTGGCTAAATACCATCAAACGCTGGAGGAAATGCTTAAAGATTATCTTTTGGAACATCCTGAACTTTAGTAGTTATTTCAACTACTGAATTAAAAATTTCAGAAAATCTTCTACAGTTTCATATTTGTCTGTTGGTAGTTTTTTCTTGAGGCGCATTTTACAAACACGAACACTTTGTGGCGAAATGCCTAAAATGTTTGCCATATCTTTTCCGCTAAGTTCCAGTCGCATAAGTACTAGTATACGGGTTTCGGCTTCGGTAAGCGGTATATGACTATCTTTAATACGAACAAAAAACCCAGGATAAATTGCTTTAAATCGGGACTGAAACTGAGCCCAGTCCTCATCCGTAAGGATTTTTTGTTCCAATAACTCGGCAATTTCATCTTCGGTAGCACCAACAGGTTCGGGTTCCGGAAGTTTTTCTTCCTGAAGGCTATTAATAATAGCATTCTTTTTCGAAAGGTCGATAATATAGGTCTTTAACTCCTGTTCTTTAATATCAATAATCTGTTGGGTGTTGTAAAGCTCTAATTCCAATTGTCTTTTTCTGAAACGCATTTTGGAAAGATAGCGGTATATAAAAAAAGCTAAGATCAGTAAAACCGCTAGGATATTAAAAGCAATAAACCACAAGCGATTATTGGCAATTTCTTTTTCATTCTGCAGGTTTTTTATACGAAGATTTTTTACTTCCATGCCTAAACCTGCCTGATATTGTGAGAGGCGTTCGCTTTGGTTGGCATCCATAATTTCTTTCTCAACTTCGTAATGCTTCTTATAATAATACAGGGCTGAGTCTGGTCTTGCAAACCATTCATGGTTTCTTGAAAGCTCCAAATAACCTTCACTAATGCGTACCTTGCTATTTAACTGTAAACTTAGAGCTAAACACTTTCGGGCGGCTTCAAATGCTTTTTCGGCATTTTTCTTTTTTGCATATACGGTTGAAATATTTTGCCAGGCAGTAGCCATGCCTTCTTTATAATCTATTTTTTGACATACTTTAAGCGAAAGTTCATAATACTTTAATGCCGAATCGAATTGATCGCTAAACCTGTATATCTGCCCTTGGTTATTGTAAGCAATAGCCAGATCACGAGGTTCATTTAATTCTAAAAACAGCTCTATAGCCTTATTATTATGCTCGAAAGCCTCCTTGAAAAGACGTTGTTCCTTAAGTATCAATGCCCGGTTGGTATGGGTAAGCCCTAATAAACGTTTCAGGCCCATTTCTTCGGCTAATTGTGCCGATTCATTATAGCACTCCATTGCAGCTTCGTTGTCAGCAAGGCGCCAATGTACCAAACCTAAATTATTCAATAGTGTAGCCATTGCTTGCTTATCGCCACTCTGTTTTACTTTTTTATATGCTTCGGTAAAATATCTTAAAGCTTCCTGATAGTTGCCCATAATCCATTGCTCATTGCCACGATCAGTTTCATTATAGATTTCAGAGATTTGAAGCTTAGCTTTATTAGTGTCGGCGGGAGCGGTAGTGTTTTGTTTACAGGCAGCGCAAAACAGTATCAGTAACGATGCGAATAATAAATATTGTTTTATAAATTTTTCCTTTTTCATATCAAGACCAAATTTAAATCTTATGGCGGATAAATCGTAATCTAACTAAAAAATATTCATTTTTAAAATCTGCTTTATACTCTATTTTTTCTTGCTATAACTAATTTTTTAACATCCAGGCAATAAAAAAACCGACTTATAGTCGGTTTTAACATTATTCTTGTTTTTTAATCTCTTCCCCTGCCGTGTTTATGTCCGCGGTCATGGTCACGATCATGTCCGTGATTTTTTTTATGCTTATAGCTACTTTTGTAGTGTTTAGCTTTATGTGCTTTGTAATAAGTATAAGGAGCATTTCCGTAATAATTATTTACTATTACTTTGGGTCTTTTATAAATATTATAATGGCTGTATATTACAGGTAACGATGCTCTGCGTACCCAAGCACCATTATCAATATAAACATATTGCCTGTTTGGAATGTCATAATACGATTCTATTTCTGGCAGGTAATAATACCTTGCCTCGTTATAAACTACGGGTGCCGGTGCAGGGCGTGCGCCTATGCTTACATTAACGGAAACCTGTGCCTGTGAGTAACTGGTAAACATTACCAGGGCTACTACTAATTTAATTGCGTTCATACTACTATTAGTTTTGATTAAGCTTAGGGTTATGATCCCGATTATTATTGTTATTTAATAATACATTTTCAACAACTATGCCTAAACAAAGCAGAGTGTGGATGTTTGATTTGCTTTTAAGATTTATTTGTGAATTTTATTTTTTCAAATAACTGTATCTCAGTAAATTATGATTTGTGTTAAATTTGAGTGGAGTGTGTATAGATATAGGGGTTTTAGCTTCCAAAAACTACTTTTTTATAATTGATTAGAAAATATATTTTCTAATTTAGAAGGGTTCAACTAAAAAATGAACCCCTCAAAATTGCTTCCAAGGGGTCCGAACCTAAATTAACTGCATTTTATATTTTTACTTTCCTGTTTACCAATTTTCGCTATGATATAGGTTATAATGCCGTTTATTTAGAAATTATTTTTGATTGATAATTGATGGTGTAAATGTATTGCGGCAACTATTAAAAATGAATAAAAAAGTGTTGACATAGGTGTTGACATATCTTTAACTACTGACTGTAGAGTTGCCAAAAGCTTCGAGATTACAGGGTTTTTCGAGTTTTTATAAAAATTGGTACTATCAAAAAACCTACTGACATAGGGTTGTCACTACACCCCCATAATTTTGTAATGTAATTAATAACCACCAATTAAAAATTAAAATTATGGAAACTAAAACAGCACCAGCAGTAGTAATTACTCCCGAAGCACTTTTAAAACATTGGCAGGGACACCGCGATTTAACCCGTAAAGTAATTGAGGCTTTTCCTGAAAAAGAATTATTTACTCATTCTATAGGAGGTATGAGGCCGTTTTCGGGTCTTGCTATGGAAATGATAGATCTTGCGAATCCGGGAATTCAGGGAGTAGTTACCGGGCAATGGAAAAGTATAAATGAACTGCCACATTATACGGGAGTAGGTATGCCCGAAACGAAAGAAGATCTTTTGGCATTATGGGATGAAACTACACAACAAATAAATAGGCTGTGGCCAATGTTAAGCCCTGAACGTTTCCAGGAAATTGTTGTTGCCTTTGGAGAATACGAAGGACCAATATGGGGCGTTATCTTTTATTGGATAGATAACGAAATTCATCATAGGGGGCAAGGCTATGTTTACTTACGTTCATTAGACATAACGCCACCGGCATTTTGGGACAGATATTAAAAGAGTTCATCATCAATCAAAACAAAAAAACCGTACAACTGTATGGTTTTTTTGTTTTGATTATAACATATAGTGACTATACAAAACTATAGTTGCTTTTCTTCATTATAGTGTAAGCAATTAACTATAAGCTAATTGCGTTTAAAGTATAATGGAGTTTTAAGTTTTTTTTAATTAAAACCGTTACACCAATTAATAACTTTACACATTATGAGCATATTAAAAAAAATAAATAAATTAAGGATGACTTTATTGCGGAGGATTGCCGCAAATATTGGCGTTTCTCGCGCTAAAAAAAATACAAGTCTTAATAATAAAATAGAGGTAAATAGGGTATTAATATCCCGTCCAAATAACAGGCTGGGGAATTTATTGTTAATTACTCCGTTAGTGGATGAGATAATGAGAACATTTCCTAATAGTAAGATAGACCTATTTGTAAAAGGAGGAGTAGCTACAGAGCTATTTAAGAACTATAGTGCTATAGATAAGATAATCCAACTTCCTAAAAAACCGTTTAAAAATTTAATCAAATATATTTTTACATGGATATCGATTAGGAAAAAGTATTATGACCTTGTAATTAATGTCGTTAATTACTCTTCGTCAGGAAGGCTTTCTACACAGTTTGCCCGTTCCAAATATAAGTTCTTTGGAGAATCGGGGAATGACCTTAACCTAAAATATAACGATCATCAGCATATAGCCAAAAATCCTGTTTATAGCTTTAGGGATTATTTGTCGGAGATGGGATATGTAGAAAACAACGAGAAAGTCCCGTCTTTAAATCTTAGATTAAGCGATTTGGAGATGGCTAAAGGGCGTGATTTGTTATGTAAGCTTGTACCAAATGATAAAGCTACAATTTGCCTGTTTACATACGCAACTGGTGATAAATGTTATTCGGAATCCTGGTGGGCAATATTTTATGAAAAGCTAAAACTGAAATATCCTGACTATAATATTATTGAAGTTCTTCCGGTAGAAAATGTGTCTCAAATAGAGTTTAATGCACCCTCGTTTTATAGTAAAGATATACGTGAGGTAGGATCACTTATTGCGAATACGAATGTATTTATTGGTGCAGATAGCGGAATTATGCATTTAGCCAGTGCTGTCCAAATACCAACTGTAGGATTGTTTTCGAGAGATAATATAAAAACCTATGAACCCTATGATAATGGGAGTATTGCTATAAATACCAATGAGGGCAAGGTGGATGAGTGGATTAAAATAATAGATAAGGTTATCAATGAAAATGCTTCTAAGAGAAAAGGCATTGTACGTGAGCTTTTCCCCTATCATGGAGAATGTATGTAAATTTTGAAGTCTCAATATTACAATTGTAATAAATAAACATCAGTTATTTTGAGGAATTCTACAATAAAGTGGGGAATTCCTCAAAATAATTGGTTTTTAAAAACAATATAACTTATTGATATACAGGAAATTAATTGTAAAACAATGATCATGGTATGGTTATTTCATTTGTAGTTATACAATTTGAAAAAACATACATTATGAAAAATTTATTTTTATCTGCTGCTTTAGTACTTGGACTTGCAGCTAACGCACAAACTGAAATCGCTAATGCTTCAGCTCCTGTAGCTACTGATACAACTGTTTCAGCTAATCAGGAAAAAGAATATAAAAAAATAGAACAATCGCAAATAGCTCCGGATGTTTTGAAACAAGCAGTTACTAAATACCAGGATTATTCGTTAGTTGAGGCTCTTGTATCTGAAGATGGTACAGAATACAAATTGGTTCTGACAAAAGATAGTAAAAACGTTACTGCTTTTTATAAAAGCAATGGCGAATTTATAAAAGAAGAAACAGCAAAATAATGCTTTTCGTTCTTAATATAAAAAAGCTGCACATAATTGTGCAGCTTTTTTTTAATTTAGAATTATCAAGCAAAGTTTAGGAAAGTCCTATTCTATCCTTGCTGTTTTACAGATTACTTTTCTATGTAGTCAGATTTAATTCTTTTATATTCAAGAATTCTTAATGAATCTAAAAATTTAGTCAGATCATCGCTGTTGTAAAAATCTAAGGCTCTTGCCAGATCTAGTGAACCCTCGGGGTGATCTGGAGGTTGAGCAATAGGGATATATCTTTCATATTTTAACCATTTTTCAAGTAATTTTTCTCGATTCCTGTCTTCCATCATCCACCCAGGATAAAAACTATAAAAATAATATGACAAATCATTAAGGCTATCATTGCATGAAATATTCTTCTTGTTCTGCGTAATAGTTTTGGATCTGTTATATAGTTCTGAAAACAGTATGTTTTTAAATGCTAATAATTCACGTTCCACATAAACTGAATCTTCCAGCGTAAGATTACGATCGGTTTGTGATTCAGATACTCTAATGTCTTTGCAATTCTGCATTAAGAAACAAAACAAACTTATACTGATAATTCTAAATTCTATTTTCATAGTTTTATTTTCTAATAAATAAGGCTTTTGCTTGCTGTTTATCTGTATGTTTTACCATCACATTCCCAAGCAAAATTAAGAATAGTATCTTTTTTATGAATCGAGAATATCAGTTCTCCTTTTTTCTTAATAATAGTATCACCTATATTAATTTTATCTTCATAAATATCCCACCATCTGTAACTGGTTTCACTTTTACAACTGCATTTTGTTTTTGTAATTGGATGTCTTCCTTTATAATTAAAAAAGTTTTCAGATTGTAAAGGAATCCTCTCTACAATCAATAGGCATTCATCCTCGCTGTAAGCTTTGGCCAATGAGTCACAATCAGCACATGATATGAGAGATAGTAATAGAACAGCTATGAAAATTTTGACTATTTTTTTGGCCATAGTAATTTTGAATTAATTTCCAGTACCTCCATTTTTTCTATATTCAATCTCCTCAGTCACTAAAAGGTGCATTTCTTTTTCGTCTTTAATTATTTTTAAAGTGTCATTCTGTTTATGTTTCCTTAAAATAAATGGAACATTAATGGATTCAAATTCTAAATAAGAATCTTTATAATAAAATTTTGAATAAGCGCTTATTCCGTTGGCATTATATTCTTTCCCATTTAGAAACAAACCATTACGTTCAAAACTTATGTCTTTCACTTCTATATCTACACTGTTGGCAAAGTCAATTGCTGGGGCATTTTTGTGTTTTTTTATCTCTCTAGTTAACATTATATATGCAAAGCAAATTCCTATGCAAATTCCAATTACGTAAATAATTAAAATAGTTTTATTCTTTTTCATTTTTAATAAAGATTTTCATTGCTGGCGTGAGCGTCACGTTCGTATTATCTCAAACGAATATAAACAAAAAAGCAGCACATTAATGTACTGCTTCTTGTAGTAGCCTCGCCAAGAATCGAACTTGGATCAAAAGTTTAGGAAACTCCCATTCTATCCGTTGAACTACGAGGCCATTGATTTTTAGAGGTGCAAAGATATAAAATTTAAACCTATCAATTAGCTTTTATTTGGCTGCAATTTTCTGTTTCCTTCCTGTAAAGTAGTATAGCCAATCCCAGAGCAAAAAGAAGGCAGCTTAACACCATATATGTTCCGTTTTTCAATACAAAAAACGAAAAACCTACGGCAGGCGCTCCAATTATAACCATTAGAGTACTTATAAGATTGGTTTTGATAAAATTTAATGCGTGTACAGCTAATCCTATAAAAAGTAATGAAGGGCCAATAATGATAAAGGGATATAAAATAGATGGAGTGTTACTTATGTGCTCACTTAATTTTGTTCTGGCTATATCATCGTTCTCAAAGCTCCACATTATAAAGTCTATAGTGCAAAGGCCTATGTGAGCAATAACCCCAAGTGTTGTGAAAAAAGCTGCTACAGAACCAAGTTTATTTTTAGGGAACACATTGTTAAACGAAATTAGTAATACTGCTCCAATTAAATTAAACCAATGTGCGAAGTCTATAGGTTTTTGAAAATATACTAATGAAGCTCCTTGAGCAAACATTATATAGCTTGTAACGAAAAACAGCAATCCTATTAAACAAAGGTTTTTTGATTTCATAATTTCATTTATTTATGTAGAGTTTCTTCAGTATATTAAAAGCTATACTAAACAAATATATGATTATAACCTCAAAGACAGGGCTGCAAAAGAAATGGTACTTAAAAAAACAAAAAAGCCTTACATTGCTGTAAGGCTTTAAAAGCTCCCCCTCTTGGGCTCGAACCAAGGACCCTCTGATTAACAGTCAGATGCTCTAACCAACTGAGCTAAGGAGGAAACTGTATATTGTAATTGTAATTTTCTAATTTATATCAGGTAAATTACAGTCATTTAAAGAACTTGTGGCTTACAAGGCGTTTCCCTTTTATCGCGGTGCAAATATATAACCATTTTTAGTTTTCGCAAACAAAAATGAAAAAAATTTAAAAGAATTTTCGAGCTATTATCTCGTAGATATCTTTACCAAAAGTTAACACCATGAGGCTTAATAGTATAATCATCCCTACGGTTTGTACTACACCTGCTGATTTATCACCTAATTTTCTGCCAGTAATCATTTCTGCAATGGTAAATAGGGCATGACCACCATCTAATCCTGGTATTGGAAGAAGATTCATAAAGGCTAGACCTATTGAGAAAAGCGCAGTAAACTTCCAGAAAAACTCCCAATCCCACGTGGTAGGAAGGCTGGCAGCAATACCCACCGGGCTTTTTACATGTTTGTAAGCGCCAGTTGAAGGGCGAAGGATAAGCTTGAACTGTTTTACATTATAAACCAGTAAGAAGTACGATTCTTCAACTGCTTTAGGTATCGCAGTAAAGAAATTATATTTTTCTGTAATTATAAAATTGGTTTTATCAGTGCTTTTAAAATTAAAGCCAAGTTTTCCGTCTTTAGTAACTAAAGCTTTAACATCCATAGGCTGGTTGTCTCTGTTTATGTTTACAATAACAGAATCATTTTTATTGACAGCAAGTTCATCAGAAATCTGGTCGAAGTACTGCAGGTTTTTATTGTTTATACCAAGAACTTTATCGCCTGCTTTTAAACCTGCTAAAGCAGCATTAGATTTAGGAACGATAGAGTCTATTTTTGTTCCAGGAACCCTTGGTTTAATAAAATCACGGCCTTCTTTGTCAAGTATCTCTTTTTTATCTTCGTTGCTTAGGTGAACTATAGTAGGTTTGCCATCGCGCAATACAGTTACATTGTCACCTAATAAAATATCTAATATAACCCTATCAAAACGCTCCTGAGATTTACCATCTACACTTAAAATTTTGTCGCCATTTTCAAAGCCTACTTTTTTTCCGGTTTCACCAAAAGCGAGTCCGTCTTTTTGAATAAGCTCTGTAGCTACATATTTTTTACCATAGGTGCTATATACCATAGTGTAGATAAACCATGCAAGGATAAGGTTTACAATAATACCTCCAAGCATGATAATAAGCCTTTGCCATGCTGGTTTAGCACGAAACTCCCACGGTTGCGGCGGGCTTTTCATTTGTTCAGTATCCATGCTTTCGTCTATCATTCCTGAAAGTTTTACATAACCACCTATTGGCAGCCATCCGATACCCCATTCTGTTTCTCCTATTTTTTTCTTAAAGAGCGCAAACCCGGCATCCATAAAAAGGTAAAATTTTTCTACCCTTACCTTAAACATCTTTGCGGTTATGTAATGCCCAAATTCATGTAGTACAACTAATATTGATAACATTAGTATTAACTGGGCAATCTGTACAAGTGTATCCATTCTAAATTTTTAGTGTGCTTAAATAAACGAACAAAAATAGTGTTTTCTGATAACTTCTGTCGATTTTAATTTCAAGCCTCAGTTTAAATGTTTGTTAATTATTAAACGTTAGGTTCTTTGTTTAAATTTTGTAGGGTAAATTTACTATACTTAAGCAATCACTGCTATTTTCAGGCTCATTATCTAAACTTAAAACTATGGCTTCACCCTTATTTTCCTTATTGCAGATAAAAAGTATTATTTTGAAAAACAGAATAGTAATATCGCCGATGTGTCAATACTCTGCCGAAGATGGTTTTGCAAACGATTGGCATTTGGTACATTTAGGCTCGCGGGCTATAGGCGGTGCTGCGCTTGTTATGCAGGAAGCAACTGCCGTTTCACCAGAAGGAAGGATTTCTCCTGAAGATCTTGGCATTTACAATGAAGAACATATAGAAAAATACAAACAGATAACAGCTTTTATATTGAGTCAAAATGCTTTACCCGGAATACAGCTGGCACATGCTGGGCGTAAAGCTAGCATATCTGCACCATGGCAGGGCAACCGAAAGCTAACACTGGATGAAGGAGGCTGGCGTACAGTAGCTCCAAGTGCTATACGTTATCATGAAGACGAAGCGTTACCACCAATTGAGCTTGATTTGGAAGGGATAGCAAAGGTTATTGCCGACTTTAAAATTGCAACCCGCCGCGCACACGATGCTTGTTATAAAGTACTCGAAATTCATGCAGCTCATGGTTATCTTATCCATCAGTTTTTATCGCCTTTATGCAATACCCGAACCGATGAATACGGGGGGAGCTTTGAAAACCGTATTCGTTTATTGCTCGAAATACTGGAGGCTGTTAAAACAGAGTGGCCTGGCGATCTGCCATTATTTGTACGCATTTCGGGAACCGATTGGGCAGAGGGTGGATGGGATGAAGATCAGTCAGTACAGCTTGCGAAACTGCTAAAAGAAAAAGGTGTAGATGTGATAGACTGCTCATCTGGTGGTGCTGTATCACATCAGCAAATTCCTGTTGGACCTAATTACCAGGTGCCAATTGCTGAAAGGGTTAAGAAAGAAGCTCATATATGTACCGGTACGGTTGGGTTGATAACAGAATCGAAACAAGCGGAAGATATTATTAAAAACGGGCAGGCCGATCTGGTTTTCTTTGCCCGTGAAGCCTTGCGAGACCCTTACCTTGCCCTTACCTTTGCACACGAATTACATACCGATGTAATATGGCCTAAGCAATATGAACGGGCACATTTAAAAGAATAAACAGATTACTACAAATTGATGAAAAAAATAAAAACAGCTCTGCTTTCTTATGGTATGTCAGGCAAAGTATTTCATGCGCCATTTTTAGAACTGCATAATGGATTTGAACTTATAGGCTCGTGGGAAAGAAGTAAAAAGCTAATTCAAAAGGATTACCCACAGGTAAAAAGTTATAGTTCGCTTGAAGAATTACTGGCCGATGATATTGATCTGGTAATTGTAAATACCCCGGTTGAAACTCATTATCAGTATGCTAAAAAAGCACTACTGGCAGGTAAGCATACATTGGTAGAAAAAGCTTTTACTACAACAGCTACCGAAGCCGAAGAATTATTGGCAATAGCCAAAGAAAAAGGGCTGAAATTAACGGTATATCAAAACCGTCGTTGGGATAGTGATTTTAAAACGGTGAAACAGGTTGTAGATCAAAATTTATTAGGAGATATTGTAGAAGCCGAATTTCATTTTGACCGATACAACCCGAATTTAAGTCCGAAAACGCATAAAGAAACTGTAAATGCAGGAGCAGGAATAGTAAAGGATCTTGGTCCGCATTTAATAGATCAGGCGTTATATTTGTTTGGTTATCCTACTGCCGTTTTTGCAGATATAAGAACATTGAGGGAAGGCTCATTAGTAGATGATTATATGGATATTTTACTGTACTATCCGGATATAAGAGTACGATTAAAAGCTGGTTTTTTTATTCGTGAAGCAATTCCGGCGTATGCCGTACATGGTAAAAAAGGTTCATTCCTTAAAAGCCGTGGGGATATTCAGGAAGATGTACTTAAAACAGGAGAAAAGCCTAATCGTACCAGTTGGGGTACGGAACCCGAAGAGAAAGACGGATTGCTGCATACCGAAATTAACGGGGAGATAGTGCGTAAAATCATTCCTACTCTACAGGGTAATTATTATGATCTTTTTGATGGGTTGTATATTTCGATAACCCAAGATAAAGAAGAACCTGTTACGGCCAAAGATGGTATTCGAACCATGAAAATAATAGATGCTGCCCTGGCAAGCAGCGAACAAAAAAGGAGTATTGATTTAAAAGAATAACTGTTATTATGAAAAAAAAACGACTAGGAAATACCGATCTTCATGTGTACCCTATAACTTTTGGAGGTAACGTGTTTGGGTGGACAATAGACAAGAAACAATCATTTGAGATATTGGATGCTTTTACCGGAGCAGGGTTTAATTTTATTGATACTGCCGATGTATACTCACGTTGGGCGCCGGGTAATTTGGGAGGTGAATCGGAAATGATTATAGGGAATTGGTTAAAGAAAAATAATAATAGGGAGAATGTTATTATCGCTACAAAAGTAGGTGCCGATATGGGCAATGGTAAAAGAGATCTGTCTAAAAATTACATTTTAAAAGCGGCCGAAGATTCGTTGAGAAGATTACAGACCGATTACATAGATTTATACCAAACGCATTGGGATGATGAAACCACTCCAATAGAAGAAACACTGGAGGCTTATTCGCAATTGATTCAGCAAGGGAAAGTGCGTCATATTGGTGCATCGAACTTATCGCCTGCCAGGCTTAAGGATTCTTTGAAGATAGCTTTTGAAAATGGACTGCCTGCTTATGAAACCTTTCAGCCACAATACAACCTTTATGAGCGTGAAGAATTTGAAGCCGAAATTGAGCCTATTTGTTTAGAGCATAATTTAGGGGTGCTTAATTACTATTCTTTAGCAAGTGGTTTTCTTACCGGGAAATATCGATCTAAAGATGATCTAGGTAAAAGTCAGCGTGGTGGCGGAGTGGAAAAGTACCTTGACGACCGCGGATTTAAAATACTCGCTGCTCTCGATGAGGTTGCCGCAAAATTAAATACCACACCGGCTACAGTTGCTTTGTCATGGCTTATCCATCGTCCGTCGGTTACGGCGCCGATAGTGAGTGCTACGAGCCTTACTCAGTTAGAAAGTATTATTAAAGCACCGGATTTGGCTATAACAAAACAGGAAATAGATCTTCTTACGGAAGCAAGTGCATGGTAACGGTTTGATAATGTGATCGCCCTTCGAAGGATTAAAATTTAACGTAGGTTCTGTTATTTGTCTAAAGTGTTTTTAAAGAATTAGAAGTAATTTTGCAGGGTGGAAGGAGAAGTGAAAATAACAGACAAACCAACAGGTGCTTTAGCTTATAAAAAGGCCTATAAAGATATAAAAGACTCATATCTAAATCGCGTGAGATGGGCGGTGTCGTTGTTTTACTTTTCTATGGGGCTTACTTTTGCCACATGGGCAAGCCGTATCCCGGATATTAAAACAACAATGCATCTTTCCGAAGCCGATTTAGGAACAGTATTATTTGCTATTCCTTTTGGGCAGCTCTTTATGATGCCATTTTCGGGTAAGCTTGCCAATAAATATGGAAGCCATCGTACAGTGGTTTTTGGTATTAGTTTTTATATTATCAGTATGATTTTTTTGGGTCTTGGAACCGAAAAATCACATCTGTTACTAGCCTTATTCTTCTTCGGGATGTTTAGTAATCTTACTAACATTTCGGTTAATACACAGGGCATTTATACCGAAGGACTTTTCCGAAAACCAATTATGTCTTCATTTCACGGCGCATGGAGTGCCGCAGGTTTTACCGGAGCATTAATAGGTTTAGGTATGATGGCACTTAAACTAAAGCCGCTCTATCACTTTGCTATTGTAGGGGGAGTGTTGCTCCTCGGGATACTCTTTAATTATAAATATTTGGTTAAGGCAAAAAGCCCTGAGCCGGCAGCTAAGAAAAAAGGTTTTACAAAGCCAAATTCTGCGTTGCTGTGGTTTGGTGTTATTGGCTTTTGCTGTATGCTTAGCGAAGGTATTATGTTCGACTGGAGTGGCGTTTACTTTAAAGACGTTGTAAAAGCTCCTGGCCCGCTGGTTATATTAGGATATACCTCGTTTATGATAATGATGGCAACAGGCCGTTTTTTAGGCGATCGTGTAATCCGTAAATTAGGCCGTAAAAGGGTACTTCAAATAAGTGGTTGCCTTATTTCTATTGGAATGTTTACTGCGGTAGCGTTTCCTTATATCGTACCGTCTGCTTTGGCATTTATGTTAGTAGGTATAGGTGTTTCTACCATTGTGCCTACAGTATATAGCATTGCTGGAAGAACTCCCGGAGTATCGCCAAGTATTGCGCTAACTACTGTTTCGAGTGTGAGCTTTCTTGGTTTTATGCTCGGCCCTCCTGTTATTGGTTATATAGCAGAAGCTTCGAGTTTAAGAGCATCTTTTGCTATTATCGGTATTTTCGGATTTTTCATTACCTTTTTAGTAAGCAGGGTAAAAGCCTTTCAGGAGTAAGATACTTTTTTATTCAAAAACTTCATTTTTCCTAATTCTTTCCTATTTGTGCCTATAGTTTTGGCATCAAATGAAAGATTTATGAAGAATACCATCGTTATCACGTTATTGTTATTATTGACTTTTACCGCCAAGGCACAACAACCAAAAGACACTATTGTAAAACCTCTTAAGCTAAGCCATGCCGAGCCATTGTATATTGATTTAATACGCGATTTGGGTGCTCGCAAAGGTGAAAAAGAGATTAATGTTGGTTTTGGGATTAATGATGAAAAACAATACCTGTCTTATAACGGTTTTATAGAATATGAATTTGCTATTGCCAACAGGCTTGGGCTGGAAATAGAAGTTCCGTTCGAGGCTAACCAACGTCTTAAAGGAGAACCGGCTGCATCTATGCCGGATAATAGGATTGAAGGTATAAAGCTGGCAACCCAATATACATTTTGGGTTTCGGAAAAACACCAGACATCTATGGCGGTGGGTTATATCCAGGAATTCGAATTTTCTTCCTTCTCGGATATTAACCATAATGGAAAGCTTTTTGAAGGTGCCTTATACAATCCTATTTTTATTGCCGCTAAAAAATTAACGCCTCATATACATATGCTATTATATACAGGCCCAGTAATTGAACAGAATTTTGAGACGAATAACTGGGAGACATCTACACAGGTAAATGCCAATCTGCATTATGTTTTTACAGGAGGTAATTTTGTGGGACTGGAAACTAATATGGAATTTTCAGGAGATAAACCTTCTTTTGTTTTTAGGCCACAGTTTAAGCTACAATTTTCAAAAAAAGTAAGTCTTGGGGTGCTTGCTGGTATACCTGCTACCAATAGAGAACATGGGCTTAGCGGAATGACTCGACTGATATGGGTACCTTAGTTAGTTTTTAATAAACTTTAATTCGGTAGTGCCTTTAGTAGTACTCAAAGTAACAAAATAAATGCCGGTCGAAAAACCGGAAACATCCCAGAAAGATACCCCATAGGTCTCGGTTATTTTTTGCCCTATAGCATTATAAAAAACAGTTTCTTTTACACTGTCGCCATAAGGGAATTTAGCAATAATAATTCCGTTAGCAGGATTTGGATATAGCCACGGCACAAAATAATCTGAAAAAACGTTGATAGAACTGTTTGCCGAAATAATATTTTTTTCGGGGTCAAAAGCAGCACCTGTTATTTTAAAAGGAACATCGATTATAAATTCCTGTGCATTAGTAGTATTTTCCAAAACTGTATCATAAACCTGCCCATTTATACTGTTTAAACGGATAGGAACAGGCATTTCGAAATAAGAAACCGAATCGTGTGATTGCGTCTGATTTACTATTATTCTGGCTTTTCCATCATCCAAATTCTCTACAGTTATGGTATAAGTTGGGAAGCCTTCTTTATATATCCAATCATTAAAAAATTCGGTAAGATCAAGTCCAGATGCTGCTTCCAAATGAGTTTTTAACCGAGGCGTTTTTGCATAAGCATAAGCTAATTCGGGATCTGCCAGATAATTTTTCAATGCCTGGTAAAAATATGCATCGCCCATTTTAAAACGAAGCATGTTTAATACCATGGCGCCTTTATTATAAGTAAGCCTGCTGCTAAAAGTCCTGTTTACATCGAGTATGTCTGTATCGGTAAGGTAAATATATCCATCCGGTAAAGAAGTAATATCATTTATGTTACTTGTTTTCCAGTTTCGGAAAGCATCATTGCCATCAAAATGTTCAACAACAAGCCCTGAGAGGTAGGTTGCAAAGCCTTCGTTAAGCCAAATGTCTTTCCAGGAACCACAGGTTATTTTATCACCAAACCATTGATGTCCTAACTCATGAGCTATTAAATTTCTGCCAAAACTTCCCATAAATGAAACGGTAGTATGTTCCATGCCTCCGCCAAAACCGCATTGGGCATGCCCATATTTTTCTTTATGAAAAGGATAATGTTCGAGAAGGTTTTCATAAAAAGTCATTATAGGCAGAGTAAGATCAACTTGCGGTGTTGTTTTGTCAAGAGTTTCCGGGTAAAGGTAATTTACAATTGGAAAGTCATTGGGTGCTGTACCTGCTTGTTGTGTATGAATACTATAGTTGCTTATAGCTATGGCTATAAGATAGGCTGGAATAGGATAGGTGTGTTTAAAGTGAGTGGTCTTGGTTCCGTTACCATTATCCTGTTGTGATTGTTCCAAGCCGTTAGAAACACTAACATATTCACTTGGTGCGGTTATGTATACATCTAAATGCTCTACTTTATCTGTAAGATCCTGTTTGCAGGGCCACCAGTCTTTTGCGCCATAGGGTTCGGAAAGTGTCCATAACACAGGAGCTCCTGCATGTTGGCTGGTTACAAAGGCACGGGAATCGAGAGGAGGCTCTCCCGAATAAGTAATGGTTAAAGAATCTAATACTCCTTGTGCTTGCACAGTAGGAAGGGTGATTATTAGCTCGTCAGTATCATTTTGTAAAAAAGCAAAGTCTATACCATTTCGTTTTACAGTACTTACGGTGAGTAGGTTGGTAAGATCGAATGTAATTTTGGTCATATCTTCTTTAGCAATATAATGGGTAGTAATACTGCCGTTGATGAAATGAATTGCAGGATCGGCCTGTAGTTCTAAACGATGGTAAACCACATCATAATTATCGGTATTTGAGTTAGCTGTAAAGTTGCCGATTGTAAAAGCCGATTTCATTTCGGACTCTGCAATCTGTCTTACATCATTATCCTCTTGCTGGGCGAATGCATAATGAAACCATAACAGGCTGTATAGTATGAATGTAAAGTTTCTTTTCATAGCTAAATTTTATCAAATGTAATGAGAAATTGCTTTTGATGGAGCTATAAAAACTTTAATAATAGGGGTTTTAAACTTTAATACCGGGCAGGATTAATTAAAACAATTCATTAAATTTGCTCACTTTATAAAAAACATAAATATGTTACAGACAGCGTTTATTAGAGAAAACAGAGAAAAAGTGATTCAGGCTTTAGCCAAAAGAAATTTTGACGCAAGCTCGTTAGTAGATGAAGTGATTGCACTTGATGAGAAAAGAAGGGCTACTCAGGTAGAACTTGACACTGTTTTGTCCGAATCCAATAAGCTGTCTAAGGATATTGGTGAGCTGATGAAAGCGGGTGAAAAAGCAAAAGCAGCTATCATTAAAGAGAAAACAGTTCAGTTTAAGGATAAAAGCAAAGAGCTTTCTGATACGCTTACTGCAGTTAGCGAAGAGCTTACCAATGCACTTTACAAACTGCCTAACACACCTGCCGATATTGTTCCTGTTGGAAAAACGCCGGAAGAAAACCTTGAGGTAGAACGTGAAGGAGATATCCCGGTACTATTTGATGGTGCATTACCACACTGGGAACTGGCAAAAAAATATGATATTATAGATTTTGAACTTGGTGTAAAAATAACCGGTGCAGGTTTTCCTGTTTACAAAGGAAAAGGAGCAAGGTTACAACGTGCATTAATAGCTTATTTTCTTGATAAAAACACAGAAGCGGGTTATAAAGAATACCAGGTGCCTCACCTTGTAAACGAAGCATCGGGGTATGGAACAGGACAGTTGCCAGATAAAGAAGGACAGATGTACCATGTTGGTGTTGATGATCTTTACCTTATCCCTACAGCTGAGGTTCCTGTAACCAATCTTTTCCGTGATGTTATCATCGAAGAAAAAGAGCTGCCGGTATTGTGTACTGCCTATACACCATGTTTCCGTAGAGAAGCAGGTTCTTATGGTGCACACGTGCGCGGATTAAACCGTTTGCACCAATTTGATAAAGTAGAGATAGTACGTATTGAACGTCCTGAGAACTCATACGCGGCACTTGATGGTATGGTAGAGCATGTGAAAACCATATTGCAGGAGTTAAAATTACCGTACAGAATATTACGCCTTTGTGGTGGTGATATGGGATTTGCTTCGGCGCTTACCTACGATTTTGAAGTATTCTCGACAGCACAGGATCGTTGGTTGGAGATAAGCTCGGTATCTAACTTCGAGACTTTCCAGTCTACACGCCTTAAGCTGCGTTTTAGAGATAAAGAAGGTAAAAACCAGTTGGCGCACACGCTAAACGGAAGCTCATTGGCATTGCCAAGGGTGCTTGCAGGAATATTGGAAAATTACCAAACAGCAGACGGTATTGTTATCCCGGAAGTTTTACGTCCGTACACCGGATTTGACATAATAAATTAGTAAATTTGTTAGGAACAGCTTAGTTGAACCAGGCTTTTAGCATGGTAAACGCGGATGACGCGGATTTAACGGATGCTCGCAGACTTTATGGCTTACAAAGGTTATAAATAAATTTGCGTTATGTGCTAAATCAGTGTCATTTGCGTTTTTATAAAGATCGGTTTCATTAAAACAATAAAAGTCAGGGATGAAAAATATAGTTACCATTATAGCTTTTTTGTGGTCGGTTGCCGTTTTTGCGCAAAACGAACAGCTTGCCTACAATTATTTTGAAAAGGGCGAGTTCGAAAAAGCCTTGGTAACCTATCAGGAACTTGAAAAAAAACAACCTAATAATACCTTTTACATTCAGCGAATAGTTGCCTGCCAACAACAGTTGCAAAAATATGCCGAAGCAGGTAAATTGCTTGATGAAAAGCTCGACAGAACCGGGCAGCCGCTTCTTTATGTAGAACTGGGATATAACTACCAGTTGCAAAAAGATATGGCAAGGGCGGAAAAAAACTACAAGGCCGCAATAAAGGCTGTGACCGAGAATCCTTCTAATGTTTATACTGTTGCCAATACCTTTGAACAAAAAGTTTTATTAGAGTACGCGCTTAAAACATATGAAACGGCATCTGAAGTTAATAAAAGCATGAATTTTGATTATCAGGTAGCTTTAATACAAGGACAGCTTGGTAATACAGATTTAATGATAGAAAAGCTTTTGTCGTATTCTTACGGTAATCAGAAAAGCCTTGTATTAGTTCAAAATCAGCTTTCCCGATTTATGAACGAGGAAGGCAGTGATACGTTTAATGCTTCTTTGCGAAAAGCCCTGCTTATAAATACTCAAAAAAACCAGGATATTTTTTGGAACCAGTTTTTAAGCTGGTATTTTGTTCAGCAGAAAGAATATGGTAAAGCTTTTATACAGGAGAAAGCTATTTTTAAAAGAGATCAGGAAACATTGATGAGTATTGTAAACCTGTCGAAACTGGCTATCGAAGAAAAAGAGACTGCCACGGCAAGGGAAATACTGGACTTTATATTAAAAAATAGCAACGATCCGAGCCTGCAGTTACAATCGCAGGTTAATTTGCTGACTATGGATATTGAGGTGGCGCAGGAAAAAGATTATCCGGGAATTAAGCAACGGATAGATGCCTTGCTTACCGAACATAATATAACTCCCTACACACTCGATCTGCAATTGCTTAAGGCAGATTTTGAAGCGTTTTATTTAAAAGACACGAAGGCGGGTACAGAAACATTAAATAATGCACTTAAGCTACAGCTTAACAAATACCAAACAGCTGAGGTTAAAATGAAGCTGTCGGATATATTGCTATTGGATGAAAAATTCAATCAGGCGATAATATATTATGCACAGATAGAAGAAGATCTTAAAAATGATGCTGTAGGCCATGAGGCAAGCTTTAAAGTTGCGAAAAGCAGCTATTTTAAAGGTGATTTTGAATGGGCACAAAAGCAATTTAAAGTATTAAAATCGTCGGTATCTCAGCTTATTGCTAATGATGCTCTCGAAATTTATCTTTTGATAATTGATAATACGGTAGAAGACAGTACACAAACGGCATTAAAAAAATTCGCGAAAGCCGATTTTAAATTATACCAGAATAAAAAAACCGAAGCATTGGCTCAGTTTAAAGATTTGCTGGATAACGACCAGACAAAAAGCATTAAGGATGTAACTTTGTTGCGCATGGGCGAAATATATGAAAGCCAGGGGAAATATGATCTTGCCTTACAGCAATACCAACAGATAATAGAAAATTATAAAGAAGGGATTTATGTAGATGAAGCACTTTTTTTCTCGGCAGAAATTTATAATAAAAAACTGTCTGACCCGGAGAAAGCAAAACCTCTTTATGAAAAGGTGCTTTTTGAGCATCAGGACAGCATTTATTTTGTAGAAGCCCGTAAACAGTTTAGGCTATTACGTGGTGATAGTAACAGTTAAAAACACTAATTTATACCTACTCATGATAATTTACAACGTAACCATAAATATAGACGAAAGTGTACACGACAAATGGCTTTCCTGGATGACAGAAAAACATATACCGGAGATAATGGCAACCGGGAAATTTGTTGAAGCCAAAATGGTTAAAGTACTTATTGTGGAAGAAATGGGCGGTACAACCTATTCGGTGCAATATTATGCCGAAACTAAAGAAAAGCTTGAAGCGTATTATGAAGAAGATGCCCCTGGATTCAGGGAAGAAGGAGCAAGGCTTTTTGGTGACAAAATGCTTGCTTTTAGAACAGAGCTTGAGCTCCTTAAAGAATTTAAAACGGTTTAGTACATAAGCTGCCTAAAGTTTTGCAGTTGCAGAACACCCCCTATACAAAATGGATAAAGTAAAAGCCAAAAAACATCTTGGGCAGCACTTTCTTAAAGACGAAAGCATAGCAAAAGATATTGCAGATACACTTACTCTCGAAGGGTATACTAAAGTATTGGAAATAGGCCCGGGAATGGGTGTGCTTACCAAATATCTTTTAGATAAGCCTACGGATCTTTATGTGATCGAGATTGATACCGAATCGGTAGAATATCTTAATGCACATTACCCAAAACTACACGGTAAAATTATTTCTAAAGATTTTTTACGATATAATCTTTCTGAAGATTTTGGAGATGAATCGTTTGCTATCATTGGTAATTTTCCATATAATATTTCCACACAAATTGTTTTCAGGACACTGGAATTGAGACATAGAATACCTGAGTTTGCGGGTATGTTCCAAAAGGAAGTTGCTCAACGTATTTGTGAGAAGAAAGGAAGTAAAACATACGGGATATTATCTGTATTGGTACAGGCATTTTATAATGCCGAATACCTGTTTACTGTAGATGAGCATGTTTTTAACCCACCGCCAAAAGTAAAATCGGGCGTATTGAGGTTAAGGCGTAAAGAAGATTTTCATTTACCTGTAGATGAGAAGCTGTTTTTTACGGTTGTAAAAATGGCTTTTAATCAACGTAGGAAGACGCTTCGTAACAGTTTAAAAACATACAATCTATCAGATAGTTTAAAGGAAGATACTATCTTTGATCTCCGTCCGGAACAACTTTCGGTGGAGCAGTTTATAGATCTTACTCAAAAAATAGCGGCCAATGGAGTTTAAAATCAGCAAAGACTTTATCACCCAGATAGAGCAGTATATAGAAGAAAACCGCGAGGAGGAATTAAAGCACTTACTCGAGGATATTCACTATGCTGATATTGCTGAAATTATGGAGGAATTGGACAGTAGCGAAGCAAGCTATCTGTTCCATATCCTTGACAGTGAAAAGACAGCAGAAATACTGCTTGAGCTGGACGAGGAGGTTCGTGAAAAAATCCTGAAAGACCTTTCTCCAAAAGAAATTGCCGAAGAGCTTGATGAGTTAAGCACAGATGATGCGGCGGATATTATTGCCGAACTTCCGGAAAGCAAAAAAGGAGAGGTAATATCTGAGCTTATTGATGCCGAACACGCTAAAGACATTGTAGACCTGCTTCGTTATGACGAAGATACTGCGGGTGGTTTGATGGGGAAAGAGCTCGTTAAGGTAAACGAAAACTGGAATGTGTTAACGTGTGTAAAAGAAATGCGTTTACAGGCTGAGAATGTTCAGCGTGTGCATTCTATTTATGTAGTGGACGATGATAATAAGCTTAAAGGCAGGCTATCCCTTAAAGACCTGCTTACTACATCTACAAAAACAAATATCAGTGATATTTATATCCCTAAAGTGGATTATGTAAAAGTAACTACACCTGATGTTGAGGTAGCGCGTATAATGCAGAAATATGACCTTGAGGCTATACCGGTTGTAGATGAATTGGGAAGGCTCGTAGGGCGTATTACCATTGATGACATTGTAGACGTTATTAAGGATGAAGCCGACAAAGATTACCAGTTGGCGGCGGGTATCTCTCAGGATGTTGAGGCGGATGACAGCATTCTTGATCTTACTAAAGCACGACTTCCATGGCTTGTATTGGCTCTGTTGGGAGGTTTTATAAGTGTTAGGCTATTAAATAGCTTTGATGCAGCTATGGAAAATCACAAAGAGTTGTTTTTCTTTACCCCGCTTATTGCTGCAATGGCAGGTAATGTAGGTGTGCAATCTTCAGCAATTATTGTACAGGGTCTTGCAAATAACAGTATAAGCGGTTCGCTTTGGAATCGTTTAATAAAAGAGGTTTCTTTAAGCTTGCTTAATGGTGCTATACTTGCCATTATATTAATTTTAGGAAGCCATTTTTTATTAAATAAAAGTTACGATCTTGGAATTACGGTAAGTGTATCGCTAATATCAGTAATTGTTATTGCATCGCTCATAGGTACTTTTGTACCTATACTTTTAAATAAGTTTGGTATTGACCCTGCTTTGGCTACCGGACCGTTTATTACTACCAGTAATGATATTTGCGGAATCTTAATATACTTTACGATCGCAAAAATGATCCTTGGGTTTTAAATAAACTAGGAATTATTTTTTCTTGTGATTGTTCTCTTTTCTTACAGCTTTTAGTAGGGTTATACAGTATGTTAGTTTATATGCTTTATGTAACTTTGTGTTATAATCCAAGACAAGTACCAAGCTAACTATGAGTTCAAAACCAGAAACCCAAAACGTAAAGATCCTTCATATAGATAGTAACAATCCTTTGCTTTGGGAGCAACTGGAACAGGCAGGTTTTGAAAATTATGCCGACTATAAATCATCTAAAGAAGAAATAGAAGCTAAAATTTCTGAGTATAATGGGATTGTAATCCGAAGCCGTTTTGTCATCGATAAAACATTTTTAGATAAGGCAACGAATCTGCAATTTATTGCGCGAGTAGGGGCCGGGTTGGAAAGTATAGATTGTGATTATGCCGAAACAAAAGGCATTCATCTTATTGCTGCTCCGGAAGGTAACCGAAACGCGGTAGGTGAACAAGCATTGGGAATGATACTATCCTTATTTAATAACCTGAATAAAGCGGATCGCGAAATAAGAAATGGTAAATGGATAAGAGAAGGCAATCGCGGGCATGAGCTGGAAGGTAAAACGGTTGGGATTATCGGTTATGGTAACATGGGTAAATCGTTTGCAAAAAAGCTAAGAGGTTTTGATGTCGAAGTACTGTGCTATGATATAAAACCTTTTGTGGGCGATGTTAATGCAAAACAGGTTACACTACAAGAATTACAGCAAAATGCAGATGTATTGAGCCTGCATACGCCCTGGACGCCGGAAACTAATAAAATGGTAAATGCCGGGTTCATTAATGCTTTTGCAAAACCCTTTTGGTTAATTAATACGGCTAGAGGTAAAAGTGTAGTTACACACGATCTGGCTCAGGCGTTACAATCCGGTAAAATTTTAGGTGCTGCATTGGACGTACTGGAATATGAAAAACTGTCGTTTGAGCATTTGTTTATAGATGGTGATGTACCGGTAGCTTTTCAGTACCTCTTAAATGCAGAGAATGTTTTATTGTCGCCGCACATAGCAGGCTGGACATTTGAGAGCCACGAAAAACTAGCGCAGGTAATAGTTGACAAGATCAAATCTGTTTATTTTGAAGACGAAACATCTGATGCCGAGGAACAACGCGTAACAGGTATTGGCGGTATTTTCTTTAAATCGGATAATCCGAAAATATTAAAAGACTGGTACAATAAACACTTAGGATTGAATACTGATGAATATGGATGTACCTTTTGGTGGAAAGATAAAAACGATAATGAAGCTTCTACGCAATGGTCACCTTTTGCTGCCGATACTGATTATTTTGGTCCTTCGCAAAAGCAGTTTATGCAAAATTTTAGAGTCCACAATTTAGACCACCTGTTTGAAAAACTAAAGCAGGAAGGCGTTACTATAGTAGGTGAACCACAGGCATACGACTATGGCAAATTTGGTTGGATACTCGACCCAGAAGGAAATAAAATAGAATTATGGGAACCTATTGATAAAGCATTTTTATAAATGCTCTTCTCCTTTTTCGGCAACCTTGCGTTCCAGTTCAGCCTGGAATTCTTCCATAACCGGGCGAACAGTACTCTCTGGTAAATCGGCGATCCTTATATACATTAATCCATCTACAGAATTGTTGAATAAAGGATCTACGTTAAAGGCTACAACCCTAGCGTTTTGCTTAATGTACTTTTTAATAAGTACAGGCAAACGCAGGTTGCCCGGTTCTACTTCTTCAATAAATTTATCAAATTTATTAAGGTCGGCTTCGGCTTCGTTAAACACAAAATCTTTGTCGGCATCCTTAAGTTTTACCTTGTATTCTTTCTTAGGATGTATGTATTGTGCAATATAAGGATCGTAATAGTGTGACTTCATAAACTCGATCATAAGTGATTTCGAGAAGTCGGAAAACTGATTGCTGATGCTTACTCCGCCAATAAGGAATTTATGTTCAGGGTAACGTAATGTAGTGTGTACAATACCTTTCCAAAGAAGGAATAAAGGCATTGGTTTTTGCTGGTAATCTTTAATGATAAAAGCACGGCCCATCTCGATAGATTTTGACATCATATCATATAACTCAGGCTCAAATCTAAACAAGTCGTGAAGATAGAAACCATCAATACCGTGCTTTTTATAAATATCGTTACCAAGTCCCATTCTATAGGCTCCGGCAATTTGTTTTGTGTGGTCGTCCCAAAGGAACATATGGTGGTAATACTTATCGTATTGATCCAAGTCCAGGGATTCATTCGTGCCTTCGCCAACTTCCCTAAAAGTTATTTCGCGCAGACGGCCAATTTCGTGCAGAATGTTAGGAATCTTATCTGCCGAAACAAAAAAGACCTCATAGTTTTTACTTTGTAACAGGCGGTAATCCCCTTTTCTTAAGGCGGTAACTTCTCCTATTATTTTGTCGTGGTTAACCGCTGTAGCGATTTCTTTAGGGCCCTTGTTTATTTTAAGGTTAAGGTTTGAAGTATCGATAAGCTTGGTTTCTTTTTCAAAAGGGTTAGCAAGCATATAGGTTTTTATTCTGATAAAATCAGAATAAGACTCAAGACTTTCGTGCTCATTTTGTTCTGCTACAGATATTGGTTTACCAATTCTTACTTTAATAACCCTATCTTTTTGGGTAAGTAGTTCTGATGGTAATTTAGCTGTTCGCAGCGTATCGCTTAGTTTTGAAAGAAAATAAAACAAGCGGCTGTTTTTAGCATGAAAATAGATTGGTACAACAGGTACATTTGCTTTTTTAATAAGCTTCATGGCGCCTTCTTCCCATGGTTTGTCTACTACAAATTTTCCGTCTTTGTAAGTAGAAACTTCGCCAGCAGGAAAAATACCTAGTGGTTTTCCTTCTTTTAAATGTAGTAATGCATCTTTAATTCCGGTAACGCTCGATTTGGCATCCTTATGATTTTCGAAAGGATTAACCGGCATTACATAAGGTTTTAACGGCTCTATGCGGTGTAATAGAAAATTTGCAATTATTTTATAATTAGGCTCTTGTTCGAGCATTAATTTTAATAATAGTATACCGTCTATACCACCTAGAGGGTGATTGGATACGGTTATATAAGCCCCACTTTTTGGAAGACGTTTAAGATCTTCTTCAGGTATTTCAAATTTTATCTGGAATTCATCAAGTATAGCATTCAGGAATACAACATCACTAAGATGCTTATTCCTGTCATAAATTTTATTCATTGTGGAGATCTTTAGGACCTTCATCAGCAACCAGCCTGAAAAAGTCCCTAAAAACCCGTATTTGTCAGTCTTTATTGCTTTTGCAACTTCTTTAGCTGTAACTAAACTCATCTACATTTGTGTTTCGGGCGAAAAACAAAGATAGCAATTCTAGTGAAACGTTAAAGGAGATTGTTTTTTTAATTGTTTTTATTAAATACCTGCTATGTAGCTGCTATAAAACAAGTTAATGTCAAATATTTTCAAAAGATTTAATTTATATAGTTTTTTGGTTACTTTTGAAAATCAAACTATGCATAATGAGGATTATTTCTTATAACGTAAACGGTATACGTGCCGCATTTACAAAAGGTTTTATGGATTGGCTAAAACAAGCAGATCCGGATATTATCTGCCTTCAGGAGATAAAAGCAACACACGACCAGGTTGCTATCTATGAGATAGAAGAAGCAGGCTATCCTTACCACTATTTTTTTTCAGCTCAAAAAAAAGGATATAGCGGTGTAGCTATATTTTCTAAGCACAAACCCAACAATGTTGTATATGGAACAGGTATAGAACATATGGATTTTGAAGGCCGTAATTTAAGGCTGGATTTTGATACTTTTTCTGTAATGAGTCTTTATCTACCATCCGGAACCAACATAGACAGGCTGGATCATAAGTTTATGTACATGCGTGATTTTCATGAGTATGTAGATAATCTTAAAAAGGAATTACCAAATCTTATAATTTGCGGAGATTACAATATTTGCCATGAGGCGATAGATATTCATGATCCTGTGCGTAATGCAAAAGTCTCTGGTTTTTTACCGGAAGAAAGAGCGTGGCTGGATACTTTTATTAAAAACGGATTTGTAGATAGTTTCCGTCATTTTAATAAAGATCCACATCATTATAGCTGGTGGAGTTATAGAGCAAATGCCCGTAACAATAACAAGGGCTGGCGTATAGATTATGCCCTGGTTACCGAGCCAATGAAAGAAAGACTTACAAGAGCAGTAATATTACCGGAAGCAAAACACAGCGACCATTGCCCGGTAATGATTGAGTTTGAATAGTAAAACATCTAATAAAACATAATACAAAAATGATCATTAAAAGAATTTCAGTCGGGTTACTGCTTTTAGCACTTACTACTTCGTGTGTGTCTAAAAAAGTGTACAACGACCTTGAAACAAAGTATGCCGATCTTAAAAAAGAGAACAGGCAAATTTCTGATGAAAATACAGCTCTTGCTAAGGAAAAAAATGAACTTGACCTTAAGTCAAAAGATCTACAGGCACAATTGGATAAACTGAAAGCAGAAAGAGATAAACTTTCAGCAGACTATGCTTCAACCAAATCGGGTCTTGATAACCTGCAGTCGTCTTACAATAACTTAGAAAAAAGTAGTGGAGAGACTAATGAAAGTATTAGTAAAAAGAACAGGGAACTTTTGGCTGAGCTTGAAGCTAAAGGAAAAGCTCTTGCTGCTGAACAGGAACGTTTAAACAAGCTTAAATCGGAACTTCAGGAGCGTTCGCAACGTGTAGACGAACTTGAAGGTATGATCGCAGCACAGGAGGCAGGACTTAAAAAACTAAAAGAAACACTTTCTAAAGCGCTTAATGGTTTTGAAGGTAAAGGACTTACTGTAGAGCAAAAAAATGGTAAAGTATACGTTTCTATGGAGAACAAACTGCTATTTGGTTCTGGTAGCTGGACTGTAGGAACAGAAGGTAAAAAAGCGGTGGTAGAAGTAGGTAAGGTACTTGCTGCTAATCCTGACATCTCTGTACTTATCGAAGGGCATACTGATAATGCTGCTTATAACGGAAGCGGGCAGATAACAGACAACTGGGATCTTTCAACAAAACGTGCTACAGCAATTGTTCATATTCTTAAAGAGAATAAAAGCGTTAACCCAAAAAGCCTTACGGCTGCCGGTAGGGGAGAATTTGCTCCTGTAGCGAGTAATGATACCGCCGAAGGTAAATCTAAAAACAGAAGGATAGAAATTATCCTTACTCCTAAATTGGATGAAATATCTAAAATGCTTAATGAACTTTAATCGTTTTAGAATATTAGAATAAATAAAAAAGGCCCTGTAATTGCAGGGCCTTTTTTATGCGGTTAATTAATGATAAGTTTTCGGTTGAATTTATTGCCTGATGTTTCGAGCGACAATACATAAACTCCGGTTTGAAGTTTTGAAGTATCTATTTTAGATTCACTTCCTGATATTTGCTGTTCCAATACAAGCTGACCACTGATGTTAAAAATGTTTGCAGTGCCTCGAGACATATCATCTTTACTATTAATAAAAAGCTCGTCATTAGCCGGATTAGGATAAATTTTAAAAGGGCTGTTTGCAAAATCGTCAAGTCCTGCTACAGAGGTGTCTATTATTTTGTATACAGAACCGCCTGATGTCGCAATATAAAGTTCGCCGGTCATATCTTCTCCAAATGTGGTAAAATTACCATCAAAATCTCCTTTCCAGGTAAGAGCATTTTCACTATCCAACATTCCTATTTCACCAGTACAAAAATCGGCAAAAAAGTATTTGTTAAGCATGTTCGGGTAAGCAGATCCTGTGTAAACATAACCTCCGGTAATAGAGCAGCGTGATGTTCCTTCATGAGCATATTCTGCAACTGGCACGGTATACATTTCTACAAGCGAACAAGATGATGTGTCAAATTGAGCATTGCCTTCAAAACATTTCCAACCGTAGTTTGCACCGGCAGTAGTTGGAGACATTTTATTTATTTCTTCAAATTCATCCTGGCCCACATCGGCAATCCATAAATCATCATTCAAACGGTTAAACGAAAATTTCCACGGGTTACGCAAGCCATAAGCCCATATTTCATCGGCGCCATCAATACCCACAAAAGGGTTGGTCATAGGAATATAAGGCGCAGCAGCATCTACATTAAGGCGTAATAATTTACCCAAAAGCTCATTTTTGTTTTGCGCTCTGTTGCCAGGATCTCCGCCAGCACCGCCATCTCCCATTGCTATATACAGGTAACCATCTGGGCCGAAACGAAGGCAGCCTCCATTATGGTTCTCAAAAGGCTGCTCTACCGTTAGCATTATTAGTGCCGAAGCGGGATCGGCAGTATTTTCATTTCCAGTACTTTTTGTGTAACGTGCAACAACAGTATCGCCATCGTCATTTATATAATTAACATAAAAAAAGCCATTCGTCGCATAATTAGGATGAAAAGCAAGTCCTAACAAGCCTTGTTCTCCCGAAAATGTAATCAATGTGCTTACATCCAAAAAATCATTGGGGTTTGTTGTCCCATCTGCATTAAGAATTTTAATATGGCCATTTTGTTCTACAACAAAAAGGCGGGCGTCTCCTGCATTAACAATTTCCGACGGACTTGTAAATCCATCGGCAAAAGGTTCTAGGTCTATTGTCTGGGAAAACCCGGTTATAGACACCAGCAGGGATAATAGTAATAGTTTCTTCTTCATAGCTTATATATTTAATTGATTGTCAAGTAAATTTACAAAGAAGATGTTTGTATTAATATTCTTATTAACAAAACATTATAAGTTGCTTATAATCTTGCTTTTAGGGTGTTTTACGCGGTAGCTTATCCTTATTTTTTTATTCTCTCCGGGTTTTAGTTCCGGTTCCCATGTAAGTATGCCAGTTTCTTTATCAATTTTGGCACCATCACTTTGCAGTAACTCTATTTCTATTTCCTTATCTGTACTGATAGGGTACTGGTCTTTAAGCAAAAGTTTTACAGCTTCTTTTTTATTATTTCGTATAATGATATCGTAGGTAAAAGTTTGTTCTCTACCTGATGATAAGAACTTGGTTCCCGATTTTTCGGCAATCTTTTCACGTTTTATGGATATTTTTTTATCCCTGCCCATACTCAGGTTAAGTGTATCGGCAGTTTGGGATGGATCGATATACGTTTTACCAATATACATGCCTTCAAATATAATATTGGCTTCTCCTCTTAATAAATTATATTTAGAATAGTCATTAATTTCTGCCAATAAGAAAGCTTCAGTGTCCAGTTTAGGCACAGCATAGTGCTTGTATGTAGCTGGTAGCTTTATTTCCTTTAAGGTAACACTATGGCTTTTACCATTGGATAAAATATCATATGGAATATCAATATCAAAAGAAACATTCATCTGGTTTTCATTGATGGTTGTATAACTTGAAATATTTGATTGTACCATTACTTCTTCGGAAACAGGAGCAGCTTCTGCCATAGTAATATTTAATCCTGGCACCTGCCCTTGAAGACTTTTGGCAAATTTTGCCTTGTCTCTGTTAATGTAACCATAAGTTTCACTTTCAAATTGTAAAAACCAAGTGTTAAGTTCCGGTGACTGATTGTTTTGATTTGGAATTCCACTGGAAAGTGTAAGCTTTACTTTTTTCCAGTCAATGCCAGTTTGTTGTACTACCTGTGCTTTATAAAGCATGTTTATTGGCGATGTGGTATTATCTGCCCTAAGATCATAGAAAGGCACCCAAGAAGCATTTTGAGTTAGATAATTTATATCCAAAGTAGTGCTTATCGCTACGTCGTTCATTACCTGAAGCACCAGTTTTCCGGTAGATGTTTTTTCTTCTTTGCTGGTATTGGTAACCAAGCGACTGTTTAGTGCAGCCAGGGTTTCGTTTAGCTTTTGTTCTTTTGTAGTAAGGGTATTAATGGTATTGGCTGTTTCTGTACGTTTGGCTTTGTAATAGTCTACCATTTTCATTAGCTCAGCAACACTAAGACCGGACTGCTGCCCGTATACCTGATTGTTTTTGTCCAGTAGCTCAAGCGTTTTCTGTTCAGATGTTTTCTGATTCGCTAAAAGTCCTAGCTCTTTTTGTACCAACTTAATACTATCTCTTACCTTTTTAATAACCGGAGAAGTTTCATCAGCATCGTATTCAGAAATATAATCGTTTGTAAACTGTACCGACATTACAGTAAGGTTGGATGCTGTGCCTATTTGTACCGTGTTTTCGATAAGATAATTGGCAACGTTTTTCACTACGATCTCAGATGTTCCTGCTGGCAGGGTAACATTTGCTGTTTGGGTAATTTCGGCAGCATTAAAATAAACAGTAGCCGCTTTTACTTTTGCATTGGTAAAAATGGGTTTTTGGGCATATGCATAACTACAGGTAATTAGCAATAGTAGGATAACCTTTTTCATGATATATAATTTTATCTTTTATATATAGATTCTCCTTTTGAGTAAAAGGTTGGGACAGGCGTGAAATATTTTTTGGAATCGACAAAAAATAATAATTAACTTCATTGCAGTAAATCATTAGTCGTAAATGAAAGCAGCAGATATAATACACTTAATAGAACAGAATGACCTTGTTGAGAAAACACTCACTATTGAACGCAATGTCTTTTTAAAAGTTAAAGGGAGTATTGATACTAATATCTATTTTGTGGAAGAAGGAAGCCTGCGAATTTTTGTTGTGGATGATTATGAAGAGCGCACTATCCGTTTTGGATATAAAGACAATATAATAGTGTCATTAGATTCTTTTCTTACCGAAAAACCATCCGATTTTTATATTCAGGCAATAAAGAAAACGAAGGTGAAAGTAATTCCGAAGAAAGGCTTTATGTCGTTTATCAATCAAAATGAAGATAATTTAAGACTAAGGGCAAAAATTTTGGAAGACCTGATCCTGCAGCAAATTGAACGGGAAAAGGATATTTTAATTAATTCACCCAAAGAGCGTTTTGATAGGGTTTTAAAGAGAAGCCCACAATTGTTTCAGGAAATACCAAATAAGCATATTGCGAATTATTTGCGAATGACTCCTGAAACTTTATCAAGGCTAAAAAAACGTTGATTTCGATCAAGGTTTACCATTGGAAAATTTGAGAGCTTTATTGAAAATTAATGTGATGAAAATAAGATCAGAAGAATTAATCCAGGACTTAATTGAAAGGACTCGCCAAAATATAAACAAAGCAGAATCACTGAAGAGTAAAACAGATGCAGCACTCAATTACAAAACAAAACCTCAAAGCTGGAGTGCTTTAGAATGCCTGGAACATTTGAATTTATATGGTAGATTTTATCTGCCGGAAATTGCAAAACGAATAAATGAAGCCCCTTCGCGAAAAGAAACTTACTTTAAAAGCGGGTGGTTGGGGAATTATTTTGCGAACAGTTTGCTTCCAAAAGAAAAGCTGAACAAAATGAGCACCTTTAAAAACATGAATCCCCTTAATAGCAAATTGGACAGAACAGTTATAAACGACTTCTTGAATCAGCAAATCCAAATACTTGAATTGCTAGACAAGTCCAGAGATGTTAACCTCAATAAAACGAAAACAAATATTAGTATTTCAAGCTGGATAAAATTAAAACTGGGCGATACTTTCAGAGTTGTAATTTATCATAACCAAAGACACATGATGCAAGCCGAAAAAGTACTGAATGGATTATAAATTCTTAATGCAAATTCTTTAGAAAGGGCGATTCTTAAAATTCATAAAAAGCTCTTTCAAAGCCAGTGAATCGCTCGCTGTAGGTATATGTTCTTTAATACGTAAACGTGATCTGGCCGGCCCTGTAATCATAATTTTACCCGATTGTGCCAAAGTATCTTCGGGGATTAATAAGCCTCGTCTAAGCATCAGTTTTTTAATGTAGTCGTTATGTTTTTCGGCATAACCTTTAAGATTCCCATCATCGTTAAACTGCCACATAAATGCCTTAGGGCGCGGTATGATGCTTGCAAGATATACACATTCGTCCAGTGTTAATTGCGACGGACTTTTGCCAAAATAATACCACGAAGCTTCGCCTATAC